>ERZ773225.186-NODE-186-length-99357-cov-12.496596_pt1 | contig 99357 bp, 82 predicted proteins | sample MGYA00580993_ERZ773225 | MGnify/ENA primary metagenome ERZ773225 (study PRJEB29015, sample SAMEA2737748) | human gut metagenome | biome: human gut; feature: human-associated habitat; material: faeces | place: China | collected 2012 ...
GACGGTGCTGAGCAAAGCAATCAAATTATGTCTGGAGTGTGTGGGCATTGGGTAAGAAGTTTTCGGGCGTATCGCAGCTTATGCCCCGCTTTCGGGGCTGGATACAGGCCGGCGCAACTCTGCTGACCAATATCCACCTGCCGAACTTTCTAAAGGGCGGGCTTTATCAGGGGACGGGGAAGACCGTCTGCGTGCCGGGGCTGAACTGCTACTCCTGTCCGGCAGCGTCGGGTGCTTGTCCGATAGGGTCGTTCCAGGCGGTTGTAGGGTCGTCAAAGTTCAGCTTCTCTTATTATATCACGGGATTTCTCATCCTGCTGGGAGTCCTGCTGGGACGCTTCATCTGCGGTTTCCTGTGTCCCTTTGGCTGGTTTCAGGAGCTGCTGCACAAAATCCCCACGAAGAAGCTTTCCACAAAGAGGCTGAAGCCGCTGACATACCTGAAATACGCTGTCCTGCTGGTGATGGTTTTCCTGCTGCCGGCGTTCCTTGTGAACGATGTTGGCATGGGAGACCCGTTCTTCTGCAAATACCTCTGCCCCCAAGGCGTGCTGGAGGGAGCCATCCCGCTGTCCCTTGCCAATTCCGGCATCCGGGCGGCGCTGGGCAAGCTGTTTACATGGAAATTCAGCATCCTGCTGTCGGTGATTGCGCTGAGCGTACTGTTCTACCGACCGTTCTGCAAGTGGCTCTGCCCGCTTGGCGCGTTCTACGCGCTGTTCAACCGGGTGTCCCTCTTCCAGATGAAGGTGGATAAGAATAAGTGCGTCTCCTGCGGGAAATGCGCCAGAGCCTGCAAAATGGATGTGGATGTGACGAAAACGCCCAACCACGCCGAATGCATCCGCTGCGGAATGTGTATCCGTGCCTGTCCCACCAACGCCGTGTGCTTCCGCTACGGCTTTGGAGACGGTAAAGATAAAGAAAAAGCGGCAGAAACGCCGCGAAAAAACCAAAATAACAAGGAGGAACAAAACATATGAATAAGATGAATAATGCCGGCAGATTGCTGGTACTGCTGCTTGCCGCACTGATGGCGCTTTCTCTGGCAGCCTGCGGCGCAAAGGGCGTCGGTAAAATGGGCAGTGAGCCGAAGAGCCTCGAGGAGGCGGTCGCCATGCACAAGGAGCTGATGGCGGAGGAAACCGCGATTTTCTCGAAGAATACTGCGCTTTGGGAAAAGGTCTTCATGGAAGCCGACAAGGGCATGGCTATGGTTGAGGACGGCAAAAACTACGGCGAGTTCCTGCTGGATACCATCAAGGCTGCCAAGGATCAGTTTACGGCGAGCGAGCGGAGGCTGCTCCGCGGCGAAGCGAAGAAGATTCGCGATATCGAAAGCGCACTGACCATGCTGGAGGAAAAGTATCCCGAGGTCGCGGAGATGTCCATGGACAGCGATATGAGCATGCCGGCCGGCGACGACATGAGTATGGTTCCCGATGACGGCAGCATGGAAAAATTCCCCGCCTTTGAGGGCAAGGATCTGGATGGGAACCCGGTGAAGAGCGACGAGCTGTTCTCCGCCAACGCCGTCACCGTGGTGAATTTCTGGTTCACCACCTGCAATCCCTGCGTGGGCGAGCTTGCCGAACTGGACGCGCTGAACAAGGAGCTGGCACAGAAGGGCGGCACGCTCATCGGCGTCAACACCTTCACGCTGGACGGCAACGAAGCGGCAATTTCCGAAGCAAAAGATGTACTGGCTAAGAAGGGCGCGACCTATCAGAATGTGTATTTCGCTTCTGACGGCGAGGCCGGCAAGTTCACCACGAACATCTTTGCCTATCCCACCACCTATGTGGTTGACCGCAGCGGCAATATCGTGGGTGACCCCATCGTAGGCGCCATCACGGAAAAGAAGCAGGCGGAGACGCTGCAAAAGCTCATCGACCAGGCTCTTGCCGCCGATATGGGCTGACAAACGAATTTATCTTCTCATACTGAACTTCAATTAATGAACTCCAATTAAAATCTTTTTTAAAGATTTTAATTGGAGTTCAGTATAAAATGCGGCTACGTCTGATTTTGTCGGTACTCTTCCGGGTTCGTATTTGGACGGGTCAGGGGTGCCAAAAGTGCCGGGTTTTCCGTGAAAGTATGGAAAACCCGGTGCTTTTTTGCTGCTTCAGGAGAGAATATCCTTTCAACAGGGCTGCGTCCCATTGGAAGGGCGGCTGCCGGTGGGTGCGGCGCCGGGGAAGCGAAAACACGAAAAGGTGGGGGAAAAGTCATGGAATTGGTTTCAGGTTCGTCCATGCGCACAAAAAACATGACGAAATAGTGCGCTTTTTGTAGAATCCAATGAAATGCAAAAAACATTTGACAACGAGTGACGGATAGTGCATAATATATGTAACGTTTCTGGGGGGAATACCTCCTGAGGGACGTAAATCTGGCGGATGACTTCTGATCGTCTGTCTTAAAAATTTCTGAGGGAGGAATTCTGAATGAAAAAGTTCACCAAGCTTCTGAGCCTGCTTCTGGCAGTCGTTATGATGCTGGGTCTGGCTGCCTGCGGTTCCAATGGCACCACCGAGACTGCTGCACCTACTGCTGCCGACGTGTCCGCTGAGACCAAAGCAGATACTGCAGCAGCACCCACTGCGCCCAACCGCGCGATTCTGGGCAGCACCACCGAGCTGTCCGGCGACTTCCGTTATCCCGGCTGGGGCGGTTCTTCCGCCGGCGCGTCCGATCAGGACATCCAGAAGCTGACCATCGGCTACGGCACTATGGAGACCAACCAGGGCGGCGCTTACGTCTGGAACGAGACCGCTGTCAAGGATCACACCGAGACTGACAACGACGACGGCACCGCTACTTACACCGTGACCATCAACGAGGGCCTGACCTTCTCCGATGGCACCCCCATCACCGCTGCCAACTATCTGGCGCAGGTCATGGCGTTCTCCACCCCCGTTGCTGTTGCTGCCGGTATGCCCGGCACCATGGGCCAGTCCTTCGTGGGCTACAAGGAGTTCAACGCTTACACCGGCGAAGAGGCTGAGGGCACTTCCAAGATCTTCTCCGGCATCCGTCTGCTGGATGAGTACACCTTCTCCGTGACCGTGTCCTCTGACTACCTGCCTTACTACTTCGCTTACACCTATGCCGCGTTTGATCCCGCTCCTCTGGGCCTGTGGCTGGGCGACGGCGTGGAGATCAAGGATGACGGCGAAGGCTGCTATCTGTCCGATGCGTTCTACGCTAAGGACGACGCCGGTGAGTACGTCACCACCGCTCACCTGAACGAGAGCCGTTACGACGTCTCCACCTACCCCTTCTCTGGCGCTTACGTTATCACCGACTGGGATCAGGGCACCAAGCAGTGCACTCTGACCATCAACCCTGAGTTCAAGGGCAACTTCGAGGGTCAGACCCCCTCCATCGAGACCGTTGTCTATGTCTTCGTCGTTTCCGAGACTCAGCTGGAGCAGCTGAAGACCGGCGCTGTTGACGTCCTGTCCGGCATCACCGGCGGTGACGACACCAAGGCCGCTCTGGCGATCGTTGACGATGTGAACTTCTCCGAGGTTCACTACCAGAGAGCCGGCTACGGCAAGGTCGAGTTCGAGTGCGACTTCGGACCCACCATGTTCCCCGAGGTTCGTCAGGCCATCACCTACCTGCTGAACCGTACCGAGTTCTGCCAGACCTTCACCGGTGGCTACGGCGTCGTCGTTGACGGCCCCTACTCCCCCGACTTCGACATGTGGAAGGCTGTTCAGGACGACATCGAGCTGATCGACTACTCCTTCTCTCCCGACACCGCCAAGAAGGTTCTGGAAGAGGGCGGCTGGATTTACAACTCCAAGGGCGAGCCCTACGTTGAGGGCGCTACCGGTGTTGACGCTGTCCGTTACAAGAAGCTGACCGCTGAGGAAGCCAATGCGAAGGACATCTTCGGCAACGACGCCGGCAACAAGACCTACGCTTCCGTTGCGAACACCGATAACGTGGTCTACAAGACCGTTGAGATCAACGGCGAGTACTACATGCCTCTGGCCATCAACTGGTTCGGAACCACTCCCAACGCCGTTACCGACCTGCTGAACACCAACCTGGCCAACTCCTCCGACGTTGCCGCTGCCGGTATGGTCATCCGTGCTACCACCGGTGACTTTACCACCCTGCTTGGCAACATCTACCGTGACGCCTCCATGGGCTACGGCGGAACCCCCATCTATGGCATGTTCAACCTGGCTACCGGCTGGAACAACGCTGTCTATGACTACGCCTACAACTGGAGCTCCAGCGTCGATTACGCCGGCTACTCCTCCAACAAGGTCATCGATCCTTACGATCTGGCGTTCCCCTATGATAAGACCGCTGACCGTCTGACCTACGAAGAGGCTGTTGAGGCTTCCGGCGACAAGCTGGGCATGGATTACCTGTCCATGGGTATGGTTTACAACGCCACTACCGAGGACGAGTACAACGAGTGGTGGATGGCTTACATCGAGAGATGGAACGAGCTCATGCCCGACATCCCCCTGTACTCCAACTACTACTATGACGTGTACAACGCCAACATTGAGAATTTTGTGACTTCTCCCTTCTTCGGACCTGCTCGCGCGATTCTCTACTCCAACATCAAGGGCTACTAATCCGGCTGACTGCTTGAGCTTGTAGAACTTGGAATGGGGCAGCCCCCAAAGGCTGCCCCATTTTGGGGTCTATGTCTCATACTATAATAAAATAGAGGGACGACCCGGTTGTCGGTTTTCCTCAGACCGCACCTTTGCACAAAAGGACTCTGATGAAAACCGATAACTCTGTTTTAGACAATGCGCAAACAAAACCCGTGGAAAACGGTCTGTGCGCCGAAAGAGGTCCCTGCCGCAGCTTGGCTGCGGGGAGGGGAGAGGGTGGATGCAGCCGCTCATACTGAACTCCAATTAAAATCTTAAAAAAAGATTTTAATTGCCTGAAGGGCATGGAGTTCATATGAGACTTGTTTTGTGATTTCTTTCCTTATAAATCACAAAACCGGCAGCGCCATCAGGCGATGCCTTCCTGATTAAAATTAAGATTTTAATCAGGAAATAGTATCAAATGTGCATTTCGGGGGACTCGCGACCGGCGGAACTGGGCGGCGATATGTCCTTTTGAGGGCGATCACGGCCTGCTTCCTGAATTTTTGCGGCCTCTTAGGTAAAAAATTTCATTTTTCGACCCAGAGACCGTTTTCTACACTTGCTTTGTTTGCATTTTTAGGGTAGAATATATGAATACGTCAGGCGGCAGCCCGGCACGGGGGGATTCTGTTTCCCTGTCTGGATCGCCGTCTTAAGAAAGGGAGTATACCATGGGAAAATACATCGCTAAACGACTTGGCTACATGGTCGTTGTTGCACTGATTCTCTCACTTCTGATGTTCCTTGTGTACACCATGATCCCCTACGACCGCGCGGTGGTAGAAGTGGATTCCTACAAGGCCAGTCTGAAGAACAACCCCAACGCAGGCGAGCTCTACGAGAAGAAGCTGGCAGAGAAGCGCCATGAGTTGGGTACGGATCAGAATGTGTTCATTCGTTATCTTGGCTGGGTGGGCGTTGCTCCCATCAACGGCAAGTATCAGGGCATCCTGCAGGGAGACTTCGGCTGGAGCTATAAGTATTCCCGTCCTGCGTATGACGTTCTGAAAGCGCCGATGAAGAACACCATCTTTATCAATATATTTGCCACCATTCTTGGCCTTGGCATAACCATTCCCCTTGGTATCTTCTGCGCTGTCCATCGGGGCAGCAAGCGGGACACGGCGGTGCAGGTGGGTACGATTGTCGGTTACTCGATACCTGTATTCATCACGTCCATCGTGTTTATCTGGCTGTTCGCCATTATTCTCGGCTGGTTCCCGGTGTCGGGCATGAAAACGCCCGGTTCCGATTACACCGGCATGAAGAAATTCCTGGACGAGCTGTATTACATGGCCCTGCCGCTGATCGTCATGACCTTTACGTCTCTGGGCGGCATGACCCGTTATGTCCGCGCGTCCATGAGTGAGGCGCTGAGCCTCGACTGCATCCGTACCGCGAGAGCCAAGGGCCTGAAGGAAAAGACCGTCATTTATTCCCACGCTTTCCGGAACGCTCTGATCCCCATTATTACGCTGGTCATCGGCTGGTTCATCGGCATTTTCTCCGGCTCCGTGGTCGTGGAAAATATCTTCGGCCTGAACGGCGTGGGCAAGCTCTACATTGCCTCCCTGAACGACAAGGACTTTGAGGTCGTGCTGCTGCTGCAGATGTTCTATGTTATCATTTCCCTGTTGGGCAATCTGGTAATTGATATTGCCTACGGCATCGCTGACCCCCGTGTCCGGGTCAACAAGTAAAGGAGGAAGGAACAATGAGCAAACAGAATACTTCCTCCAAGGGCTTTGCCCCATGGCGCTGGCTGAAGCGGATGTTTTTTGGCGCTTCCAAGGAGTACACCCTTGCGGACGAGCGCTATGACAGTCCCGGAAAGCTGGCGGTCAAGCGCTTCTTCCGGAATCCGCTGGCGGTCATTGCGCTGGTGATCCTCGTCGGCATGTTCCTGTTCGTGTTTATCGGACCCATCTTTGCGCCTGTTGACCTGACGGAGACCGGCAGTGAGATGCTCCATGTGAACGTCAGACCCACCATGAGCCTGATGAAGCTGCCCGACGATATGAAGGACGGCGCGGTGGACATTTCCTCCCGCGGTACTTTCACCATCGGTGTCAGCACCGACGGCAACATGTATACTTGGGGCTACTACACCCACACCAAGGACCCCAAGCTGAACCCCCTGAACATCCCTGACGAAGTGAAGAATGCCAAGATCGTCCACGCGGCAGCAGGTACTGACCACGCCGTCGCCATTTCTGAGGACGGCCATGTCTACGCGTGGGGCGCTTACGACAACGGCCAGTACGGCTGGGACGGCTCCATGATCGCCTCCGCCCGGAAGCAGCCCGAGGAGCTGATGGGCGACAACACCATCGACGCTTCTCAGGTTCGCCAGCTGGTGGCAGGCAATCAGGTCACAGCTATCCTCATGGAGGACGGCACCATCTACGCATGGGGCAACGACGGCCTGAACGCCACGAACCTTTCCTCCGTCATCAAGCACGGCAAGAAGGAGAGCAAGCTGGTGAAGCTGGCCTTCACCAACGACGGCCTGTACGGCATCGACGAGGACGGCAACTTCGTCCCCGGCAAGAGCTCCAAGTTCAACACCATCACCATTCAGGATGAGAACGGCCAGAACAAGGTCGTTGACATCTTTGAGTATATCGGCGACCGGAAGATCGTGGACATTGCGGCCACCGGCGGCGCCATTGCCCTTGTCACCGACGACGGCGAGCTGATCGTCGCTGGTATGAAGGAAGCTACCCCCGTGATTCCCGAGGGCGACACCATCAAGCACGTGTCCGGCGGCACCCGGCACTTTACCCTTGTCACCGAGCAGGGCAGAGTGTACGCATGGGGTCAGAACTTCCGGAAGCAGTGTGAGGTTCCCGCGGATCTGCAGGAAGCGGGCGCGGTGGACACCGTGTTCTCCAGCGGCTTCCAGAATTACGCCTTCAAAGACGGCAAGTTCGTCGAGGCGTGGGGTCTGAAGGGTTATGTCTTCGGCACCGACGATATGGGTCGTGACGTGTTCAACCGGCTCATGAACGGCGGCAAGATGACCATGACCATCGGTGCGGTCGCCGTTATCGTCTCCACCATCATCGGTATCATCGTGGGCTGTATCTCCGGCTACTTCGGCGGCTGGGTGGACATCCTGCTGATGCGTATCACCGAGATCGTGGGCGCAATTCCGTTCCTGCCCTTCGCGCTGGTTCTGTCCGCCATCCTGCAATCCTCCGACCTGCATGAAAACACCCGAATCTTCATCATCATGCTGATTCTGGGTCTGCTCAGCTGGACGGGACTTGCCAAGCTGATCCGCGGTCAGATTCTGGCCGAGCGGGAAAAGGAATTCGTTACCGCCGCCCGCTCCATGGGCGTCAAGGAGGGCAGGATCGCCTTCAAGCACATTCTGCCCAACGTGATCTCCGTCATTCTGGTCTCCGTGACGCTGGACTTTGCCGGCTGTATGCTGACCGAATCCAGCCTGTCCTATCTGGGCTTTGGCGTCCAGCTGCCCCGCCCGACTTGGGGCAACATGCTTGACGGTTCCCGGAACGCGCTGGTCATTCAGTCCTACTGGTGGCGCTGGGTATTCCCCGCACTGTTCCTTTCCATCGTCGTCATCTGCATCAACATCATCGGCGATACCCTGCGGGAAGTGCTCGATCCCAAATCGGAGGTGGATAAATAATGGCAGACATGAATAAGCCTCTGCTGGAGGTCAAGAACCTCAAGACCTTTTTCAAAACCCGAAACGGCATTGTCAAGGCTGTAAATGATGTTTCCTATTCCATTTACCCCGGTAAGACTCTGGGTATCGTGGGTGAGTCCGGTTCCGGCAAGTCCGTCTCCGCTATGAGCGTGCTGCGGCTGCTGGATGCCAACGGCTATATCGCCGGCGGCACCGTCACCTTTGACGGACAGGATCTCTCCAAGGTCACCACCGAGCAGATGTACCACATCCGGGGCAACCGAATTTCCGTTATTTTTCAGGAACCCATGACCAGCCTGAACCCGGTGTTCAGCGTGAAGAAGCAGCTGTCCGAGCCGTTCATCATCCATCAGGGCATGAGCAAGAAGGAAGCCGCCGCCAAGTGCATCGAGATGCTGAAAGCGGTGCAGATCCCTAACCCTGAGGCAGTTGCCAAGCAGTATCCCCACCAGCTGTCCGGCGGTATGCGGCAGCGTGTCATGATCGCCATGGCCCTTGCCTGTAAGCCCGACATTCTGATTGCCGACGAGCCGACCACCGCTCTGGACGTGACCATTCAGGCGCAGATTCTGCGGCTGATGAACGATCTGCAGAAGGAAAACGGCACCGCCATCATGTTCATCACCCACGATTTGGGCGTTATCAATGAAATGGCGGACGACGTGGTGGTCATGTACTGTGGTCAGGTGGTGGAGCAGGCACCCGCGCGGGTGATCTTCACCAACTGTGAAAAGTCCCACCCCTACACGGAGGGACTGATGTACTCCATCCCCCGGCTGAACGATGACCGGAAGAAGCTGGACCCCATCCCCGGCGCCGTGCCCCATCCGCTGGACCTGCCCAAGGGCTGCAAGTTCGCGCCCCGGTGCAAATACTGCACCCAGAAGTGCATCGACGCAGAGCCTGAGCTGAAGCAGGTGGCAGAGGGACAGTACGTCCGCTGCTTCTACCCCGACAAAGAAGAAAGGAGAAGTGCTGAACATGGAAAAATTGTTGTCCATTACTAATCTGAAAAAGTATTTCCCTGTCGCCAAGTCTTCTTTCTTCGCCAAGCAGATGTATGTCCGGGCAAATGAGGACATCACCCTTGACATCTACAAGGGCGAGACGCTGGGGCTGGTCGGCGAGTCCGGCTGCGGCAAGTCTACTCTGGGCCGTGTGCTCCTGCAGCTGTACGAACAGACTGCCGGCAGCACGATGTACTACGGACGGACGCTGGATACCGTCGCGCCGGAGTATGTGCTGGACACCCTGAAAAATGCCGAAAAGTACGTGTCGAATTACCACAAGGCCGTTGCCCATGCTGAGGAAATGGCCAAGAAGTGCGATGCGCTGGGCGACAAGGCGACTTTCTTTGACATTCAGGATAAGAATCTGGCTGCCTGCGACGCCAAGACCGCACTTGATTACGCTGCCAAGATCCTGGGCGGCTTCATGGTGAAGGATACTGCCAAGGGTGCGGGACTGCTGCTGAACCGGTATCGCCATGCTTTCCGCGCTGCCGCTCTGCAGGGCCAGATCGACGAGCATCATATGGAGATCGAAATGCTGGAGGGCGTCGCCGAGGACGAGCCCAAGAAGGCCGCCTCCTGCGAGAAGAAGATCAAGAACCATCAGGCAAAGATCAACGAGCTGGAAAATCTCCACAAGGCTGCCGTAGCCGCCACCGAGGAAGCGGAGAAGGTGCTTGCCGCCGAGCGCGCCAAGTATGCCGACGACCCGGAGTTCCAGAAGTACGAGGCCATGCTGGATGACGGCGTAGACCTGAAGCGCCTGAAATACAAGGAAATGCGTCTCCTGCGGAAGGATCTGCAGATCATCTTCCAGGACCCCTATTCCTCCCTGAACCCCCGGATGACCGTGGGTCAGATTATCGAGGAAGGTCTGATCACCCACAAGTTCTTCAAGCGCGGCTCCAAGAGAATGAAGCCCTACGTGTTCGAGACGATGAACAAGTGCGGCCTGCAGAACTATATGTACAACCGCTATCCCCACCAGTTCTCCGGCGGTCAGCGGCAGCGTATCTGCATCGCCCGTTCTCTTGCCGTGAAGCCCAAGTTTGTGGTGTGCGACGAGTGCGTGTCCGCTCTTGACGTGTCCATTCAGTCCCAGATCATCAACCTGCTGCAGGAGCTGAAAGAGAAAGACGGCCTGACCTACCTGTTCATTTCCCACAATCTGTCCGTTGTCCGCTACATTTCCGACCGGATCGGCGTTATGTATCTGGGCAATATGGTGGAGATTGCCGCGACCGACGAGCTGTTCGCCGACCCCCGGCATCCCTACACCGTGGCGCTGCTGTCCTCCATCCCCACGACGGACCCCGACAGCCTGACCAAGGAGCGGATCATTCTGGAGGGCAACATCCCCAGCCCCATCAAGCCCCCGTCCGGCTGTAAGTTCCACACCCGGTGCTACATGGCCTGCGACAAGTGCAAGCGTGTGCCGCCGGAGCTGAAGGAAGTGAAACCCGGCCACTTTGTGGCGTGTCACTTCGCCGACCAGCAGAAGATCGATGAGAACGGCAATTATCTGTTCGACATCAAGACCATCACCAACCAGAGATAATGCTGAAAAAGAAAAACCTTGACCCGGAAAAGGAAGCGGAGCTGCAAAAGGAACCCAAGGAGAAGGGCGATGTGCCGGCTATGCTGCTGGCAGCGTTTCTGAACCTGTTCCTTCCCGCCGTCATTGCCCTGCTGATTTTCGCGGGACTGATCTGGCTGGTATTCCGGTAATAAAATCGTGTCGGAGTGAACAGCTCCGACACGATTTTATGTGCGGCGGAAAAATGTTTCTCCGTTTGATACGGCTGCGGTCTGTGAATAATAAAATGGCCGGAAGGATATCGTAAAACAGGGGAGAAGGGGTCAATTTATAGTTTCAACCTCGTCTTGATTTTTTGCGGATTCAATGATAGAATTACGAGAGAAGTAACGTGGATGCATAAATGTACCCTATATCCCAACGAAATGAGAGATTTGTGATGAATATTGAATTTGACGCATATAAGCAGAAGCTGAACGACTGCCGCCCCGCGCTGGACGGACTGGCGGATTCCCTGAATCTGGAGGGGATGCGCAATGAGCTGGAGCGTCTGCACGCCATGCAGGAAGCCCCCGGCTTCTGGGACGACCCGGAGAAGAGCCAGAAGATCGTTGTCAAGACCCGCCAGACCGAGAGCAAGATCGAGCATTATGAAAAAATGCTGTCGAACTGGGACGATTTGATGACCATCTGCGAGATGGCGGAGGAAGAAGACGACGATTCCATGCTGGAGGAGCTGAAAACCGGCTTTGCCGCGCTGACAGAGGATATGGAGACCTGCCGTCTGGAAACTCTGCTCACCGGCCACTACGACAAGAACAACGCCATGATGAGCTTTCAGGCAGGCGCTGGCGGCACCGAAGCCCAGGACTGGTGCCAGATGCTCTACCGGATGTATACCCGCTGGGCGGAGCGTCACGGCTTCACCTACAAGATCATGGACTATCAGGAGGGCGACGAGGCCGGTCTGAAATCCGCTTCCATTATGATCGAGGGCGAGAACGCCTACGGCTTCCTGAAGGGGGAGAACGGCGTCCACCGTCTGGTGCGGGTCTCGCCCTTTGACGCCAACGCCCGTCGTCAGACCTCCTTTGCCGCCGTCGAAGTCATCCCGGATATCGAAAACGACAGTCAGGACGTGGAAATTCGCCCTGAGGATTATGAGATGCAGGTCTACCGTTCCTCCGGCGCGGGCGGCCAGCACATCAATAAGACTTCCTCCGCCGTCCGTCTGATCCACAAGGCCACCGGCATTGTGGTTTCCTGCCAGACAGAGCGCAGCCAGTTCCAGAACAAGGAGACCTGCCTTCGGATGCTGCGCAGCAAGCTGGTGGAGATCAAGGAGCGGGAGCATCTGGACAAAATTTCCGACATCAAGGGTGTTCAGCAGAAGATCGAGTGGGGCAGCCAGATCAGAAACTACGTGTTCATGCCCTACACGCTGGTCAAGGACACCCGCACCGGCTGCGAGACCTCCAATGTAAACGCGGTCATGGACGGCGCGCTGGATCCCTTCATTGAAAGCTACCTGAACTGCCTCGCCACCGGCAGCTGGGTGCAGAAATAAAAAGTCCGTGAACTTTCCGAGTTTTTCGGGATTTGCCCTTGAAATTTGGAAAAACATATGCTATACTATTCGGGCTATCGGAAGGTTCGCGTTTTTTTGACGAACCGTTTACTATTTGAGTCCGCGAATCTGGCGGAGGGAGGTTTTTGTAATGGGTGTTCTGGAGACGATTCTGATTGTTTTGGAAGCTCTGTGCAGCGTTGCGCTGATCGTGGTCGTGTTGATGCAGTCCGGCAAGGAGGCTGGTCTGTCCGCTGCGATTTCCGGCGCTTCCGAATCTTATCTGAGTAAGAATAAGAAGGGCGGCCTGGATCATACGCTGGCCGTGTCCACCAAGTGGATCGCCATTGTCTGGGTTCTGCTGACCCTGGTGCTGAGCTTCATGTAATGCGAAATGATGAAAGGCCACGGATGATTCCGTGGCCTTTCTGTATAGCATTGGAGGGGAAGGACGATTATGAAACCATTTGTTGCGGACGTACATATGCATTCGATTCTCAGCGGCCACGCCTTCGGCACCATCCGGGAGCTGGCGGCGGAGGCGTCCCGGCGGGGACTCAGCCTGATCGGCGTTACGGAACATGCCCCCGGCATTCCCGGGACGGTTGACCCGATTTACTTCCGGAACCTCTGTGATGCGCCCAGAGAGCTGTACGGCGTGGAGATGCTCTACGGCAGCGAGGTCAATGTTCTGAACGGCGGTGAGCTGTCGCTGGATCAGCGGCACCTGAACTATCTGGACTACGCCATTGCCGGAATCCATGGGCTGTGCTACGAGGATGCGGGGGCTGTAAAAAATACGGACAACGTGATTCGCTGCATGGAAAACCCAAAGGTGAAAATCATTTCCCACCCGGATACCGACCAGTACCCCATGGACTACCCGGCGCTGGTGGAGGGCGCAAAGGAATTCGGTGTTGCGCTGGAGCTGAACAACAGCTCCCTGAGAAAGCCCAAATCCCGGCTAAACTGCGTGGAAAACTACCGGAAAATGATTCCGCTGTGCATGGAGCGGGGCGTTTTCGTCGTGGTGGATACGGACGCCCACGACCCCAGTGCGGTGGGCAACTTCGATCTGGCGCGGAAGCTGCTGGAAACAATGGACGTCAATGAGGAACTGATTCTCAACAACGATTTGCAGAAGCTTAAGAAATTCCTTTTGGATGGGTAAAAATGTGCAGGGCTACGGATTTTCCCGTAGTCTTTGCTGTTTTCTGGTGAGAGATTGCGATAGACTTTTGATGGTGCCTGTGGTAGAATAAGGGTAAGAAATTCCATCCAATGAAAAGGAGTGTCTGTATGGAAACGAAACGATTGGCGGATCTGGAGCCTGCTGCGGTTTTTCATTATTTTGAGGAAATCTGCGCCATTCCCCACGGTTCCCGGAATACGAAGAAAATATCCGATTATCTGGTGGATTTCGCCAAAGAACATAGCTTACGGTGCATTCAGGATGCGTCAAACAACGTGATCCTCTTTGGAAACGGCACCTGCGGCACGGAGGATCATGCCCCGGTGATTTTACAGGGGCACATGGATATGGTGTGCGAAAAGGACATGGACTGCCCTCTGGACATGGAGAAGGAGGGGCTGGATGTCACTCATGACGATAAGTTTGTGTTCGCCAAAGGCACCACCCTCGGCGGCGACGACGGCATTGCCGTTGCCTACGCTCTGGCGCTGCTGGCGGACGACACCATTCCCCATCCGCCGCTGGAGGTCATCATCACCGTGGACGAGGAGATCGGGATGCTGGGCGCGGATGTCATCGACCTGTCCGAACTGAAAGGCCGGACGATGATCAATCTGGATTCCGAGGATGAGGGGATTTTCACCGTGTCCTGTGCCGGCGGCGCTACCGCGACCATCAGCCTGCCCGCGGAGCGGAAGGCGGTCTATGGCCCCTGCGTCCGGCTCAGTGTGGACGGCCTGCAGGGTGGCCATTCCGGCGCGGAGATCCACAAGAACCGCGCCAACGCCAACAAGGTCATGGGCGAATTCATGGATCGCATTCAGAAGCTCATGCCGCTGTGCCTGACCTCCCTGTCCGGCGGCACCAAGGACAACGCCATTCCCCGTTCCTGTCAGGCGACGCTGGTGGCTATGGGCATTCAGCTGGAGCGGATCAACGCCGTGGCGGAGGAATTGCAGACGGAGATTAGGGAAAAGTACGACGAGCCGGATGCCGTCATTCAGGCATTTGACGTGGACGCGCTGGGCGGCAACGGCCTGTCTACTCAGGCGACGGCCAAGGTCATCGGCCTGCTCTGCGCCGCGCCCAACGGGGTGCAGGCTAGAAGTAAGGATATTGAGGGCCTTGTGCAGACCAGCCTGAACATGGGAATCACCAAACTGGGAGAGCGGTTCAACGTCACTTTTTCCGTCAGAAGCTCCGTCAACAGTGAGAAGGAAGATCTTCTGGAGAAGCTGAAAGGACTTGCTGAGTTCTTCGAGGGAAATTATTCCCAGTCCGGGGAGTATCCCGCATGGGAATTCAGGAAGGATTCCGTCCTCCGGGACACCATGGTGCGTATTTACCGGGAGATGTTCGGCAAAGAGCCGCAGGTGCTGGCTATCCATGCGGGGCTGGAATGCGGATTGCTGGGAGAAAAGCTGCCGGGACTGGACTGCGTGTCCATCGGCCCGCAGATGCACGACATCCATACCAGCCGGGAAAAGCTGGACATCGCGTCCACGGAACGCACGTGGAATTTCCTGCTGGAAGTTCTGAAAAACCTGTAAAAACGCAAAATGACCCGCCATGGCGGGTCATTTTTTATGCACTTTTGGAGAGTGTGCGTGCTTTTGCAATGGCTTTTCCCCGGAGAAGCCCCTTGAGCCATGCGATGTCTTGCCGCCCCAGAACCCCGAACAGGCACATCAGACACCCCAGTAAGACAGGATATGTCCCCGCCCGAAGCACCGGGGAAGCAAAACGGGAGGCACCCCATCCGGCGGCAAGAGCGGCCGCGACGGACAGCGCCGGGACGGAGAAGGGAATCGTCTCCCCGGTGATGATAAGAAGCCGCCGCAGACTGAGAATGAAATTCACCAGATGGGTGATGAAAAAGCTGAAAAAGTAACCTTCCATTCCGTATTTCGGCAGCAAAAAATACAGAAAAAACACATCCATGGAATTGGTGATGATGTTGTAGCGGACGCATACTTTCTGCTGCCCCAGACCTTTGGTCATGGCGTCGGTGATGGCGTCGCAGTAGAGCATGGGAATGAGCAGCGCATAAAGCCGCAGCCAGCGCCCCGCTTCGGCGTTGTGGTACAGGGAATTGCACAGCCCTTCGGCCAGCAGAAATTCCAGACCGCTGAACACGATGCCGTACAGCATGGCGGTGCGCAGACTCCGCCGCACCAGATAGGAGATGCGCTGTTTGCTTCCCGCGGCGGCGCACCGGGCGAGCTCCGGGATGAGCAGCTCGGCCAGCCCGAACAGGATACAGGCGGGGAACATCAGAACGGGGAACACCATACCGCTGACGATGCCGAAGGCCGCAAGGGGGCTGTCAATGAGGGAGTTCAGCGCCAGACGCTTGGGGACCATCAGGTTTTCCGTGGTGCTGATGCCGGATTTCAGTACGTCCGCCATGGCAAGGGGGACGGCTGCCTGTAACAGACGGCTCCTTATGGGGATTTTCGGCCCCGGCTTTACCCGTTCGGCAAGGCGCAGCAGCATCAGGCAGCACAGCGTCAGACAGGCGCCGAAGCATCCGCCCATGACCACGCTCTGACAGGCACGTCCGGGGTCGTCTCCCGCCCAGAGGGTCAGCACGGCCATGGTCACGACCATGGAGCACAGCTGCTCTGCCGCCTCCACCGCGGCCAGCGTCCCGATGCGGTTGGACGCGGTGAAATACCCGGTCATGACGCCGCACAGGCAGGAGACGGGAAGGAACGCGGCAAACAGCCGCAGGGAATTCACCGTGCGCACGTCCCCAATCCAGTTTTCCGCCAGCGTAGGCGCGAGAAAATAGAGGGCGGCGGCCACGGCCGTGCTGCACAGAATGCTGTACACGAAGCAGCCGGATAAGACCCATGTCACGTTTCCGGGGCGTTTTTTCCCCAGTTCCTCGGCGGTCAGGTACATGGCGGCGGTCCGCACACCGGCAATTCCGGTCACCATGGCGAGGCTTCCCACGGACATGGTCAGCTGCAAAAGTCCCACTCCGGCAGCGCCGATACGCCCGGAGATATACACCTGAAAAGAAGTTCCCACCAGCCGCAGCAGCAGGTTCACCCCTGTGAGCAGCAGAGCGGAATAGAAGATCGGCAGCTTTTTGGGCAAAGAAATCCCCCCTTGTCCACAGCATATGCGGACAGGGGGAGCGGCAGAACAGGAATGGAAAATATTCCGGAATTGATAGCTTTTGACTGCAAACGGCGCTGTTTTACGCCTGCGGATTGAACTCTTTACAGTACATGGTCAGCGGGCATTCGCCGCACATGGGATTCCGGGCGGTGCAGCAGTCCCGGCCAAAGAGGACGATCCGGTGGCAGAAGTCCGAGCTTTCCTCCGGGGGGAGGATCTTGCGCAGCTGCTGCTCCACTTTTTCCGGCTCCTTGCCTGTACTCAGCCCCAGCCGCCCGCAGATGCGGATGCAATGGGTGTCGCAGACGACGCTGCCCGGGACGGCGTACAGGTCGCCCAGCAGCAGATTGGCGGTTTTCCGCCCCACACCGGGCAGGCGCAGCAGCTCCTCCATGGTGCCGGGGACTTTTCCGCCGTAGTCCGTCAGCAGCATCTGACAGGCGAGGACGATGTCTCGCGCCTTGTGCTTGTAAAAGCCGCAGGAGCGGACGTAGTTTTCCACATCGGCGATATCCGCCGCCGCCATGGCTTCCAGGGTGGGGTAGGCGGCAAAGAGAGCGGGGGTCACCAGGTTCACACGGGCGTCGGTACACTGGGCGGAGAGCCGCACGGCGATCATCAGCTCGTAGTCCTTCGCGTAATGCAGGGCGCAGGCTGCATCGTCGTAGCGCTGTTTGAGGATACCAATGATGGCTTTTGCCTTTTCTTTTTTGTTCACGAGAATCGTTCCTTTTATCTGTTTTGCCCCAATATACCACGAAAACCGTAGTTTTGCAACAAAAAAAGACAAGCCGTTACAGTAAATCCATGGGAATCTGGGCAGTGAGGGCGGAAATTTCGTAGGCCGTTCGTTCCTCCGCGCCTTCCTCGGTCAGTTTCGTGTAGACGCGGCTCTGCAATCGGCCCGTAATGCCGATCTTATCCCGGGTATGGCACCGGGAAGCCTCCTGCGCCGTCCTGCCCCAAAGGATGCAGGGCAGATAATCCGCCCGCTGGAACGCCCTCGGCACCGCCAGCATCACGTCGCAGATCTCCCGGCCAAGGGGCGTGCGGCGGTAAATTGGTTCCCGGCAGAGGAAGCCCTCCAGCACCGCGTCATTCAGCGCTTCGCCGTCCTCGCACGTCAGCGCCGACGCAAAGACGAATATCATCAGATGCCGCCGCCCGTCGGTGCGGACGTTGTGGGAGCGGATCTGGCCGGTGACGGTGAGCATTCCCCCGGGGTCTGCCCCAGCGGATTCCAGAAGGGACTTATCCGCGATGACCGGCAGCGTGTCCGCCACTCCGGAAAGCCTCGGCACCTCCAGAAAAAAACGGTAAAACTGCTTTCCATGGTTTTCGTGGGAAAACGTGGGGGGCGCGGACAGATTTCCCCGCAGGGTGATTTGATTTGCGTTATGTTCCATAGTACCACCTCAAATTCAGATGTATGGAACATCTTATGTCCGAGCGGGAGAAAGAGAACCGGAGGAACATATGACGCAAAAATCAGCGGCATTCGCTTCCAAATGCCGCTGAAGTTTCACATTATCCAATTCCAGACCAGCGCCGCCAGAAACGGCTGCACGAAGAACATGACGCCGAAGGTCATGCCGCAGACGAGAAACACATCCTTCGTCCGTGGCGATGGCTCCGTCCCCGGGAAAAGCTTCAGCACGACTCTGGCAAGCAGATACCCTAAAACCGTACCGACGGTGTTGGTCATCAGGTCGTTGATGTCCGTCGCCCGGAAGGTGAAAATCTGCAAAAGCTCAATGAGCAGGGAAGTGCAGAAGCCGAACAGAAGCGTGTACCCGAAGACACTGAATTTCTTCCAGAAAAGGGGAAGAAAGAAGCCCAGCGGAACGAACAGCAGCACATTCAGCAGACTGCTTCTATAGTCCGAAAACATATGCAGAAACGGGACGAAATTGTAGTTAAAATCCAGGCGGATATAGGTTATGCAGGGAAGCCCCACCACGGCGTCCACACCGGCCAGGTATATGGCGAAAATAAGGTAGCCGACGGTGCGCCCCAAATCATGGAAATAAATCCGGTTTACGACGAGAAATAACGGAATCAGAATTACCGCCGCCACGCCGGCTTCCAGACCCATGTCAAAAAATCTGTACATCGGCAGCCTCCGTCAGAAGATGGGGTTGGTCAGCAATACGGCCAGTACACAGCAGCAGGCGTTCAGGGCAAAGCGGGTATCGGTGTAGATGTTTGCCGCCTGGGCTTCGTACTCCCGATGGTAGCTGTAAATGGCTTCCATCACGCTTCCGGCGATTTTCGGGTTGACCTTTGGGTCTTGCTTCATGTATTCCAGAAAATGGTCTTGCAGCGCCGCTTCATATTCCCGATGATCGCTCAGGGCGGTGGGGAAGGTGTCGTTGTGGGCGTAGGTGAACGCGTCGGTGGTGTAGTGGATGAGCTTGCCGAGGGTATAGTAGTCGAACAGGCCGAGCTTTTCCTTCTTTTCCAGCCGGGCGGAAATGGCACGCATGAAGCGCCGGGCATTGCGGTAATTGTGACCCCGCAGCCACTGGCAGCGGATGGAGCCTTTCAGGTATGTAGCGGGATTCCGATCCGGCTCGATGCATCCCAGCAAAAAGGCCTTCACATACCGCTCCGGGGTGTCGCTCATGTAGTGCTGCACCAGGTATTTTCCCAGACAGCGGTGACTTTTTCCGCGCATGTTGCAGCTCCTTCCTTTTGAGGTTTCCGAGGAAGTATAACACATCTCCGGGGAAAATGTGTGAACAATTCCAAAAATCGGAGATTATCACAAGGCGCTTGGAAAACGCCATGTGCTTTTTGGACAAAAGTACATGGGGATTTTCCAGAAACACGAAAAAGCAGCCCCAATGGCGGGGCGCACCAGACGGTGAACAGGCACAGCGGAATGGAACAGCACCCCTTGCCTCTCCCTTTGGGAGAGGTGGCTGAGCGAAGCGAAGACGGAGAGGGGAAATAAGGCTGCAATACCCTCTCAGTCACCTACGGTGACAGCTCTCCCGGAGGGAGAGCCAAGGGGCTGCATGTGCTGGCACAAGAAATGGAGCGTATCTATACCGATACGCTCCATTAACTGTTTTCTGACCACCTATTAAAGCTGGGGTTGCTTTGTGAGAAAATCCTTACTCCGTAACGGTGAAGGTGATGACCGTAATGGCCAGACCGTTAAAGTAAATGCTGAGTGAGTAATCGCCGGGGGCGTCGGGGGCGGTGGGGACATCCAGCTCGCCGTAGTGGTAGTCACCCGCGTACCAGATCTCTTTCCAGTCGCCGGTTGCCTCGGAAATGTACTTGGGGATGACATTGCCGTAGCCGTCCCGGATGACAAAGAGGATGTCCAGCGGATCTTCGGGGACGTAGAAATTGGTAGTGCCCTGCAGGACTACAGAAATCTTGTCGCCCACGGCAAACTCACTGGTATAGGCGGCGGTGCCGATGGACTCAAAATGCCAATCCTCCGTGTCCGGCGTCTTGACCAGATGGGTGGTGATGTGATCCGCGGACAGACCGTGGTCGTCATACACGCTGGCATTGCGGATGGTCTGGGTCTTGACGTTTCCGAAAATGGAGGTGCCGTCTGCCGCCTGAATGGTGAACTGGTACTTCGCGCTGGGGATCAGGGGCGAGATAACCGCAGAGGGCTGGGTGCATTTGACCACGTTGGGCGTCGAGCTGCCGTCGATCTGGTACATCAGCAGCCAGCCGCCGGAGGGGGCGGTGCCGGTGTATTCCCAAGTCACGGCGATCTGATCCAGCGCGCTGTCATCCACGTTCATGCTTGTAATGTTGATGGGATTGGCGGTGACGCTGGTGCGGGCGGGCTGGGTCATGCCGGCGGCGGTGACCTCGATGGTGTAGGCGACCGAGGGGTCGATGTCCGTGAAGTAGACCTCGGTATTGGTGACGGTGAGCTGCTTGTCGTAGCCGTTATTGTCGCTGTAGCAGCGGACGCTCCAGCTCTCCACGACCACATCGCCGGGGGCGTCCCAGCGGACGGTCATATCGCTGCCGCTGCTGGCGGCGACGGTCAGATTTTCCGCGAGAACCAGACGGGAAGCCGTGAATTCCAGCGTATTTTCTCCGGTGAAGGTCTCCTTGGAGGCGGCGCTGGCAGGCTCCAGCGTGAAGGTGTACAGTTTCCCCACGGTCAGCCCCCTGACGGTGACGGTGTGGCCGGAGAAGCTTTCGCTTTGCGTCTCCTCGCCCTCGGCAGAGTAGCTTACGACCCATTCCTCCGGGTCGGCGCCGCTGACCGCGAAGTTCAGCATGACGGAGCCATCCTCGGCGCCGGTGATGGCGGAGAAGCTGGCGATCCTGGTGGAACCCTTGGTGGTGAAGATGTCGGAGGTCTGACCCACCAGCTTATGGAAGCCGCTGATATCCAGCTGGATGCGGTACAGGGAATCGGGCAGCAGGTCGGTAAAGGTCGCCTTGCCGTCCACCACGCCCCGGGTCACGGCGTTGCCGTAGTTGTCCATGCAGATGACGCTGAGCTTGGAATCGTCTACTTCGGTGTCCACGCTGACAACCAGCTGGTACTGGTCGCCCTCGATGGAAATGCTGTTGATGGTTTGCAGGTAGTATTTCTGATACGCCCAGAACAGTCCCGCGCCGATGGCAGCGAGGATCACCAGCGTGATGACGGCTGTTGCGGCCTTTTTCGCCTTCTGTCTGCGTTCCTGCTTCTTCGCTTCTTTTTGCAGGCGCTTTTCTTCCTCCGCGTCGGCAAAGGGTTCGTTGCTGTTGTCGGGCAGCGGCTCGTTGTCCTCTTCGTCCTGTGCGAAGGAGAAGCGGTCGGGGGAATCCTCCTCCGGTTCCGGCGTGACCGCCGTCTGGGGAACCTCATGGGCGATCAGCGCGTCGGCCTCGTCCATGATCTGGGAAACTTCCTCGGACATCTGGTGGGGCAGAAGATCGGCCGCGTCCGCAGGCTCCGGGAGGGTTTCGTCCTGTGTATCCTCCGCGACGGTTTCCTCCGGCTGGGCGGGGGCTTCCTCGGGAGCGGGGGCGGGCTGCACCGGCACCACATCCTCCGGCTTTGCCTCAATGGGGGTGTAGATGGTGATGGGGGTGTCATTGATGGAATTGCGCTGCATGTAGGCGGCCAGCGCCTTGCCCAGTTCTTTCGGCTCCTGCCAGCGCTTGGCAGGGTCGGGGTCAATGGCCTTCATGATGATCTCCGCGATCTCGTAGTCGGCATTGACGGGAGAAGGAAGGGCTTCGTCCGGCGCTTTGCCCTTGAAGGGCAGGCTGCCGTCGTTGTAGAGCTGATAGAGGATCATGCCAACGGCGTAGGTGTCCGCCGTTTCGTTCAGCGTGGCCATGGCGTCGTGCAGCTCCGGGGGAGAATAGGGACTGCGGTACTTGTCCGGCAGGGACGTGTAGCGCAGCGTGTCCAGCGGGATGAAGCCCAGATCGCCGATGCGGTAGCTTTTTTTCTCGGTCAGGAAGATGTTGGTGGGCTTCAAGTCCACGTACAGGCATCCCGCCTGACGGCAGACGGAGAGCGCGGAGCACAGGTCAAGACCAAGATTGATTGCTTCCAGATGGGTGACCGGATTGCGGCGGATGTACTTTGCCAGCGAATGCTTGTAGGGGCTGACGAGGTAGACCTCGTAGCCTAAGCGGCGGCGCTTGATGGGCACGGTCTGCCAGCCGTCGTAAGGAAGAAAGCCCTCCAGCTTGGAAAGCTTCTGCAGGAACTCCGCTTCCTTTTCCACGTCGTCGGCTACGCCCTTGAAGTAGTCCATGGCGCCCGCCATGTCCTTATAGGCGCCAGCCAGAAGCATCGCATCCATCTGCGTCTGCGCGGCTGGTACGGAAATGATTTTGACTATGTATTTTTCGTCCGAATTTTCCTTGATGGCAGGACAGCAGCGAACGCCGTCATGGCTGCTCATGGGGTTTCCCATGGCAAATCCGTCAAGCAAAGGAGAAATCAGTTCGGTTTCGGCAAGTTCAGTCAATCGTAATCGCCTCCTTTAACCTTTATATCATAAAATAAAAATCTGAAAAAAGCAACCACTTTGTAGTTGTTTTATTTGGAAAAGAGTGTTATAATGGCGCTTGACAATGGTACAGTATGTGTATTTTTGTCAGGAGGTATCATATGAGCAAGGTAATTTGTGAGATTTGCGGAACAACTTACCAGGACACAGCGGAGTGCTGCCCCATCTGCGGCTGCCCTCGGGATATGTCCGGCAATGTTTCCGATGATGATTTTGTCATGGATCAGATGCCAGCGCTGAACAAGGGCGGGCGCTACTCGTCCGGCAAAAAGAAAAAGGAAATTTTCGATTTTGACGAGCAGAGCGACGATTTCCCGGAGCCGGAGAATGAGCCGTATTCCTCTGACCCGGAGGATGACGAAGACAATTATGACGAGCAGCCCCGGGAGCATAACACCGCCGTTGTGGTGATCCTGACGGCGCTGATCGTGATCCTGCTGGCGGGAACGGCGTTCCTGTTCTTCCGGTATCTGCTGCCCAATCTGCACGGCGTGAAGGATACCGCGCCCACCGTCCAGACCGAGCAGCCCGTCCAGACGGAGGCCGCGACTACCGAACCGCGGATCCCCTGCCAGGATCTGTCTCTCCCCGGCGGCGCGGCGGAGCTTACCCAGCCCGGGTATTATTTTCTGCTGAATGTAGTCGTCATCCCGGAGAATACCACGGACGAGCTGGTGTTCACCTCCGGCGACGAGAGCGTCGCAACGGTGGATGCCAACGGCCGTATCACTGCCGTGAGCGAGGGCAAGACGGTCATCTACATCACCTGCGGCGACAAGCAGCTGACCTGCCCCGTGACCTGCCAGTTTGAAGCGGAGACGGAGCCGTCCACGGAGGCCACCGTGGCGGCCCAGACGGAAGCGACCATCCAGACCGAGCCTGTGGAGACGAAGCCTCAGGTGGAGCTGAAGCTGGACAGAACGGACATGCGTTTGCAGGTGGGCTACAGCACCCAGCTGAAGCTGGTGGACTGCGGCGACCTCAAGCCTGAGGACGTGGAGTGGAGCGTGGAGCACGCCTACATTGCCAAGGTGGAAAACGGCTATGTCACGGCGCTGCAAAGCGGAACCACGGAGGTCACCGCGAAGTACGGCGACCAGACGGTCAAGTGCATCGTGCGGTGCCACAACTGAATGTAAAAATTGGGCAGTTCCATTCCGGAGCTGCCCATAATTCATACTATTTCCTGATTAAAATCTTTGATTTTAATCAGGAAGGCATCGCCTGACGGCGCTGCCAGTTTTGTGATTTATAAGGAAAGAAATCACAAAACAAGTCTCATATGAACTCCAATTAAAATCTTTTCTAAAGATTTTAATTGGAGTTCAGTATCATTCCCCATCCACAAACGTCTTCTTGCGGAACAGGAAGGAAATGCACCAGAGACCTGCCAACCCAACGATGGTGTAAATGATCCGGCTGAACAGGGAGCCGGAGCCGCCGAAGAGCCAGGCTACCAGATCAAATTGGAAAATGCCTACCAGTCCCCAGTTGACACAGCCGATGATGGACAAAATCAGCGCAAGGGTATCCATATTCTTACCTCCATTTCACATCCCGGATGCTGATAGGATATGCGCATTTTCGGATTTTATCACGAAGAAGTTGCAAAATTCCAATAGTTCCGTTATAATAAAAAAAGATGCACAGAAAGGACAATTTTGCAATGACGACATTATATGAGGGCGCTTTTGCCAAAATAAACTTAACGCTGGACGTTCTGGGAAAGCGGGCGGACGGCTACCATGATTTGCAGAGCGTGATGCAGACCATCTCCATCCGGGACGATGTGGAGATCGACGTGGGGACGGGAAAGCCGTGGCGGCTGCTGTGTTCTGTGGAGGGCATTCCCACCGACGAAAAGAATCTGGCGTGGAAGGCGGCGAAGGTCTACTGCGACGCCATGGACAAAGATCCGGAGGGGCTGGAGATCCGCATCGTCAAGCGCATTCCCGCCGGGGCGGGCTTAGGCGGCGGCAGCGCCGACGCGGCCGCGGTGCTGCGGGCGCTGAACCGGCACTTTGGCGATCCGCTGTCCGTTCTGGCGCTGGCGGAGCTGGGCGCACAGGTAGGCAGCGACGTTCCGTTCTGCGTCGTGGGCGGCACGGCCATGGTGGAAGGCCGGGGCGAGCGCCTGAGAAAGCTGCCGGATATGCCCGACTGCCTGTTCGTGGTGTGCAAGCCGGACTTCTCCGTGTCCACGCCAGAGCTGTATGGGAAAATCGACACCGTGGCGATTCCCCACCGCCCGGACAATCAGGCCATGGAAAGCGCCCTGCTGGCCGGGGATTTAGGGAAGGTGGCGGAGAACGTATACAACGTCTTTGACCCGGTGGTCACGTCGGAGCATCTGGAGCTGAATTATATCAAGTCCATCTGCAACAGCTACGGTGCTCTGACGGAGCAGATGACCGGTTCCGGTTCCGCGATTTTTGCCATTTTGCCGAACTTTGAGTACGCCGCCGTGGTGTGCAGTATGCTGAAAGAGAACTATCCGAATATCTATATTGCCAAACCTGTATAATTCTGGCATTTACCGTCCATACTGGAAGTATTTCCGTATGGACGGTGTTTTTTATGAAGAAACTTTTGAAACGAATCGGTATCTGTCTGGTGCTTGCCGCGTCCGTGTGGTGCGGGTCGCTGCTGGCCGACAGGCAGAGACTGAATGACGAGCTGATTCGCTTCCACGTGGTCGCAAATTCTGACAGCGAGGAAGATCAGTCCATTAAATTGCAGGTGCGGGATGCCGTGCTAAATAGCCTGCAAAGCGACCTGAACAAAATCGCCGACGTAAACGAGGCAAGGGCGTACTTACAGGCCAAGCTGCCCCAAATTCAGGCCGTCGCCAACAGCGTCCTGGAAGCGACGGGGTGCGACTGTGAGGCGGTGGTGACGCTGTGTAAGGAAGCCTTTGATACCCGCTACTATGATACTTTCACCCTGCCCGCCGGTATCTACGAAGCCCTGCGGATCACCATCGGCGAGGGAGAGGGGCACAACTGGTGGTGTGTGGCATTTCCCAGCCTGTGCCTGAGCGCGACCTCCGAGGAATTCGCGGACAAGGCGGCGGGGGCAGGCTTTCCGGACAGCCTTACCGGCGCGCTGGACGGGGAAGAAAAATACGAGGTGCGGTTTTTCCTGCTGGACGCGCTGGGAGAACTGGAAAAATTTTTATATGCAGGATGAATCCCGCTCTGTTCATGAAAGCAAATTTGTGGTATCATGGACAAAAAAGAGAAGGGGGTGGGCAAATGCTGCACCTTTTGCTTGGCACAGACTGGACGGCCAACCGGGACGAAGTTATGAAGCGGATCGCGGCGGACGTTGCCGGGAGGAGGGGGAACCGCATTCTGATGGTTCCCGAACTCATCAGCCATGAAACGGAGCGGCGGCTGTGCGCTGCTTCCGGGGACACGGCCAGCCGGTACGCCGAGGTGCTGTCCTTTACCCGGCTTGCCAGACGCGTGGCGGATTCCATGGGAAGCGCCGCAGAGGAATGTCTGGACAGCGGCGGCCGGGTGGTTGCCATGGCGGCTGCGGCAAAGAACCTGTCCAGCCGGTTGAAAGCCTATGCCGCCGTGGAGACGAAGCCGGAGTTCCTTACCGGCCTTATCGACGCCGTGGACGAATTCAAGCGCTGCTGCATTTCCTCGGCCGACTTGAGCCGCGCCGCCGGGGAGACGGAGGGCAGTCTGGCGCAGAAGCTGGAAGAACTGTCGCTTCTGATGGAGAGTTACGACGCTTTGTGCAGCCGGGGCAAGCGCGACCCGAGAGACCAGATGACGTGGCTTTTGGAACAGATGGAGCAGGGGGACTTTGCCCGGGAGCATGTGTTTTACATAGACGGCTTCCCGGATTTTACCCGGCAGCATCTGGCGATTCTGGAACATCTCATTCAGGCGTCCCCCGACGTGACGGTGAGCCTGAACTGCGACCGGGAGGGTTCCCAGCTTCTGGCCTTTGAAAAGGCGGGGGACACGGCGTCCCAGCTGCTTCGCTGCGCCCGCCGCGCCGGGGTGGATGTGCAGATCGAAATTATTCCCGAAAAGCGTCTGCCCCTTTCTCCTGTGCGGGAGAGGCTGTTTCAGGGCGTTATCAGCTCGGGGGCGGCAAAGGAATGTCTGGATGTGTTCCGGGCAGAATCGCCGTACCTCGAGTGTATGGGCGCGGCGGAGAGAATTCGGGGGCTTTTGGCCGCCGGGTGCCGCTGCCGGGACATTACAGTGGTCTGCACCGATATGACGGTGTATCAGCCGCTGGTGAATTTGGTCTTTCACCGGCTCCATATTCCGGTGTATCAGTCCGGAACCGAGGATATTCTGCAAAAAAGCGTCATCGCCACGGTGCTGATGGCGCTGGACGCTGCCCTGAGCGGATTCGACCAGAAAAGCGTCCTGCGCTATCTCCGCTCCGCCCTGTCTCCCGTTGACCCGGATACCTGCGACCGGATCGAGAATTACGCCATCATCTGGGGCATTCGCGGGCAGAAGTGGACGCAGAGCTGGGAAAACCATCCCGATGGCCTCAGCGGCGTGTGGACGGAGGAAGACCAGTATCGGTTGGAGGAACTGAACACGGCGCGGGAACTGGCAATCGCGCCGCTGACGCGACTCTGGCAGGGCTTCCGGGACGCTTCTGACCTACGGGGACAGATTCTGGCGCTGTATGGCTTTTTGGAAGACATTTCTTTGGAAATGCGGCTTTCCCGCGTGGCGCAGGAGCTGGATGCCGCCGGGGACAACCGGGCCGCGCAGATTTTGAACCAGCTGTGGGAAATCCTTCTGGGTGCGCTGGAGCAGATGTACGACATGCTGGGGGACACCCATTGGGAGGGGGAGCAGTTTATCCGCCTTTTCCGGCTGTTGCTGAGCCAGTATGACGTGGGAACCATCCCACCGGTGCTGGACGCGGTGCAGGTCGGCCCTGTGTCCGCCATGCGCTGCCATCAGGAAAAGCATTTGATCGTGCTGGGGGCGGAGGAAGGCAAGCTCCCTGGCTACTCCGGCTCTGCCGGTGTCCTGACCGATCAGGAGCGGGTCACCCTCCGGGAGCTGGGCGTGCCCCTCACCGGCGGCGCCATGGAGGGCGTGCAGGCGGAGTTCGCGGAAATTTACGGCTGCTTCTGCGGCGCCATGGCGTCGGTGAGCGTGTTCTGCTCCGGCGACCAGCCGTCCTTTGTCTACCGCCGCCTGTGCGAGCTTGCGGGCGGGGAACAGCAGGTGAAAAACACATTGGATTTTGCCCCGGCGGATGGACTGGAAGCGGGGGCGTATCTCGCCCGGTGGGACGCCGGGGACGCTGCCGGACGTTTGAATGTCCGGGATACATATCTGGAAACCTGCCGCCGGCGGGATTACCGCTTCGGAAAGGTGGAGCGGGAAACCATTGGCAAACTCTATGGCTCGACGCTGAATCTTTCCGCCTCTCAGATCGACCGGCAGGCGGAATGCCGCCTGTCCTATTTCCTCAAGTACGGCCTTCGGGTGCAGGAGCGGAAGGAAGCCGCCATCGACCCGGCGGAATTCGGAACCTATGTCCATGCGGTGCTGGAAAATTCCGCCCGCCGCATTCGGGAACTGGGCGGATTCCACAGGGTTTCTCTGGAAGAAACGCTGGAAATCGCCCATGGCTTCAGCGAGGAATACGCCCGGGAGCATTTCAGCCAGATCGAGTCGGAGCGGGTGACGTACCTGTTCCGCCGCCATATTCAGGAGCTGGACATGGTGGTTCGGGAGCTGTGGCAGGAGCTGAGCGAGGCGGCGTTTGCCCCGGCGGGCTTTGAGGTCGGCTTCGGCGACGGGGAGGGCCTGCCGCCCATCCCGATTCCGGGCGGCGGCATGAACGCAGTCCTGCGGGGCTTTATCGACCGGGTGGACATCTGGGACAACGGCGCCAGCCGCTATTACCGGGTGGTAGACTACAAAACCGGGAAAAAGGATTTTGACTACTGCGACGTGTTCAACGGCGTGGGGCTGCAAATGCTGCTGTACATGTTCGCACTGAAAAGCAGCGGAAGCGATATGCTGGGCGACCGCCCGGTGGCGGCGGGCGTGCAGTATTTTCCCGCCCGCGCGCCCTATCTGACCTCCGACGGCAAGCTGACCGCCGAGGAAGCAGAGCAGGAGCGGATCTCCAAGTGGAAGCGAAAGGGACTGCTTCTGAACGATGAAGATGTCTTACAGGCGATGGAGCCGGGAGACGCGCCCAAGCGGATGTGTTACAGCGTGAAAAAGGACGGCACCATTTCCGGCGATCTTGCCGACCGCCAGCAGCTGAAGCTGTTGGAAGGGTACGTGTTCCGGATACTGTCCAGACTGGTGGAGGACATCGTTTCCGGCAATGTGGAGCCAAACCCCTACACCCGCGGCAGCACCCACGACGCCTGCCGGTTCTGCCCCTACGGCCCGGTCTGCCACCCGGCGGCCGTGGAGGGGCGGCGCAGCTATAAGATGATGGACGCTCAGCGGTTCTGGGAGGAAATCGGAAAGGAGATGGGAGATCATGGCGGATAAACTGACACCGCAACAGGAGATGGCCGTGACCAGCCGGGGCGGCAAGCTGCTGGTTTCCGCGGCTGCCGGTTCCGGCAAGACCAAGGTGCTGGTTGACCGGCTGCTGGGCTTTCTGACCCAGACGCATGACCCGGCCAACTTGGACGAGTTTCTCATCATCACCTACACCAAGGCCGCAGCGTCGGAGCTTCGGGGGAAAATCGCCAAAAAGCTGACGGAGGAAATTGCCCAACGGCCGGAAGAAACGCATTTGCAGCGGCAGATACAGCGGTTGTTTCTGACGAAAATTTCCACGGTTCACGGCTTTTGCTCCGATCTGCTTCGGGAATATGCCTATAAACTGGACATTGCGGCGGATTTTCGGGTGGCGGATGAAAACGAATGCCGGGAGATTCGGGAGACGGTGCTGGAAGGTTTGCTTGACCGCGCCTATGAAACGGCGGGGGATGACCCGGACTTCCGGGCGCTTGTGGACACGCAGGGCGTGGGGCGGTCAGACCGTCAGGTGCCGGAGATCATCGAAAAGGTCTACGACAGCGCCCACTGCCACCTGAACCCGGAGGCATGGCTGGACAAATGCCTGACCGACGCGGATGCTGAGGGCATCGACGACGTGGGGGAGACGGTGTGGGGGCAATATCTGATTCGGACTTTGCAGGAATATCTGGATTGCCAGATCGCGGTGCTTCGGCAGTGCGCAGAAATCGCCGACAACTGCCCCGGTCTGGAAAAGCCCGCCGTTACCCTGAGAGACGCCATGTACCAGTTGGAGCAGCTTCGCGCCTGCACGATCTGGGATGATATCGTGGCAAAACGGGAGCTCCGTTTCGGGTCGCTTCGGTTTCCCACAAAAGACAACCCTGACCCGGAGCTGACGGATCGGATCAAGGCCGCATGGTCGGCCTGCAAGGAGGGGCTGAAAAAGAAGCTGTCGGGCTTTTCCAACGATTCCGGACAGGTGCTGACCGACCTGCACCAGACAGCTGCCGCCCAGCGGGGGCTGGTGGCGCTGGTAAGGCAGTTCGACCGGGATTACACCGCGGCCAAACGCAGCCGCCGGGTGCTGGATTTTGGAGATTTGGAGCACAAAACGCTGGATCTGCTGCTGGGAAAATCCCGAAGCCAGCCCACAGCCGCCGCGCGGGAGATCGGGCGGCGTTACCGGGAGATCATGGTGGACGAGTATCAGGACTCCAATGGCGTGCAGGACGCGATTTTTGAGGCCCTGACCCGGGAGAAGCAGAACTGCTTCATGGTCGGCGACGTGAAGCAGTCAATTTACCAGTTCCGTCTGGCCGATCCGGGGATTTTTCTGGAAAAGTATGAAAAATACGCCCCGGCTCAGCAGGCAGAGCCGGGGCAGGGAAGAAAGATTCTCCTGAGCCACAATTTCCGTTCCGGCGCAGAGGTCATCGACGCGGTGAACGATGTGTTCCACACCTGTATGCGCCCCAAGGTCGGCGGGCTGACCTACGGGGAAGCGGAGGAACTCCGGGAGGGAATTCCCCACACGCCGCTGGAAGCCGCCGTGGAGCTTCACGTGATCGAGACACGAGACGACCAGTATCAGGAGGAAGCGGCCTTTGTGGCGGAGCGAATCGTCCGGATGCTGCGGGAGGGAACGCCGGTGCGGGATGGCGACAGCCTGCGGCCGGTTTGCCCGGAGGACATTGTGATTCTGCTTCGTTCTCCCGGCAGCGGCGGCGGGTATTTCCAGAAGGCGCTGGAAGTCCGGGGCATTCGCTGTGCGTCGGGCGGCGGCACGGACTTGCTGCAAACCGAGGAGATCGGCACCCTGCGCTCGTTCCTGCAGATCATCTGGAACCCCCGGCAGGACATTCCGCTGGTCAGCACACTGGCAAGCCCCATTTTCGGCTTTACCGCCGACGAGCTGGCGGAAATCCGAAGCGCGAGGAAAAAGGGCGCGTTCTATGACGCACTGCTGCTCAGCGACAGCCCGAAGGTCAAAACGTTCCTGAACACGCTGGACAGGCTGCGCCGGGAGGCCAGAATGAACCCCCTGACCGCACTGCTGGAAAACTGCTTTGCCCTGACCAGACTGGACAGCGTTTACGCCGCCATGCCCGGCGGGGAGGCGAAAACCGCCAATATCCAGACGTTTTATCAGCTTGCGGCGGATTTTGAAAACGGAAATTTGAAGGATTTGGGGCAGTTTCTGGATTTTTTGGACGCAATGGAGGAAAAAGGGCTGATTTCAGCGGCTTCGTCTCCTGCCGGATGCGTGACCATTATGAGTATCCACAAGTCCAAGGGACTGGAATTTCCGGTGGTGTTCCTCAGCAACCTTTCCCGGAGGTTCAACACGGAGAGCCAGTGCGCCCAGATCCTCTGCGACAGGGATCTGGGAATGGGACTTTCCGTGGCGGACAGCGAAAATCGCGTGCGCTATTCCTCTATCGCCAAGCGTGCCATTGCCGCGAAAATGGCGGCGGAGAACCTGTCGGAGGAACTGCGGGTGCTGTATGTCGCCATGACCCGGGCACGGGATCGTCTGATTATGACCTACGCAGAGAAAAATCCCGGGAAGATAATTCAGAATATCGCCCTTCGGCAGGATTTTGACGGGGGAGAGCTGCTGTGCCGGGAGGCGGCGCGTCCCGGACAGTGGGTCTTGCTGGCGGCAGTGCGCCATACGGAGGCGGGAGCGCTTCACGCGCTGGGCGGCCGACCCGGCGAGACAAAGCTGGGAGATCACCCATGGGTGATTCGCGTTTCTGATGCCCCGGAATCGGAAGACGCCGTTGGAAAAGAGATGGACACCCGCCCCGCAATGCCCGACGGTGTGGAGCAGGCGCTGCAGGAAGCGTTGTCCTTCCAATATGCCTACGATGCGGCGACCCGCGCACCCTCCAAGCAGACGGCGACCAACCGCAAAGGCCGCGCCAAGGACGAGGAAGCAGCGGAGGATACGCAGGAGCCGAAATTCCCCACCCGGGATTTCCGGCGCCCGTCCTTCCTCACAGAAAGCCGCGGCGGCAAGGCCTACGGCAGCGCCATCCATGCGGTTCTGCAATACCTGCGCTACGAAAACTGCGGCAGTGAGGATGATGTAAAAGCGGAAATTGCCCGGCTGGTTTCTCAGAAATTCATCACCGAGGAACAGGGGAAATTGGCGGACAGCGGGAAAATCGCGGCGTTTTTCGATACGGAAATCGGCCGGAAGCTCCGCACCGGATGCCCCTGCCTGCGGGAATTCAAGTTCTCCATCCTCGACGACGGCAGTCATTACGGCGACGGCCTGGAGGGGGAGCAGGTGCTTCTGCAGGGCGTTGTGGACTGCGCACTGCTGGAAAAGGACGGCATTGTTGTGCTGGACTTCAAAACCGATCATGTAACGGAAAGCACGGTAGCCGCAGCGGCAGAGCGCTACCGGTTACAGGTGCAGACCTACGCTGAAGCACTGAGCCGCATTTATGAAATGCCGGTCAAGGCAAAGTATCTCTATTTCTTCCAGTTGGGAAGATTTGTGGAAGTATAAAAAATTTACGGGCGCCCGGAATTCCGGGCGCCCGTTTGCCGTCAGCGGCAGTTCTTGTTCTGAGACTGGTTCTCGCTGCGGTTCTCAGTGCGGTTCTCTTTCTCGTTCTTATTCTGGTTGCTGTTCTGATTTCTGTTCTGGTTCTGGTTATTCATACTTTTCTTCCTCCGATGTCTGCGGAATCTCTGAATCGGCCGTCTTCGGCTGAGCAGCGGATCTTTTTCCCCAGCTGTGCAGTTTCAAAAGTGGGAAATACACAAAGTATTCCTACACTTTTGAAACTTTCATCTGGTGAAAAATCTCTCGCTGTCAGCTCTCGCCGACCGAATCAGAGCTTCCGCGTCTTGCGGTTTTGCCGCTGACATAGCTTGCCCGGAAATTCAGGATTTATCCTTCGCTTTGAAAATCAGGCTGGCGATCAGTCCCGACAGAATGGCGGCGGTGATGCCTCCGGCGGAGGCTTTCAGCCCTCCGGTGAATATGCCAAGGAAACCGTCTTCCTGCACCGCCTCCTTGACGCCCTTGGCAAGGGTGTTGCCGAAGCCCGTCAGGGGAACGGAAGCGCCTGCCCCGGCAAATTCCGCAAGGGGCTGGTACACCCCCACCGCGCCCAGAAGCACGCCGATGACCACGTAGCTCACCAGAATCCGCGCCGGGGTCAGCTTGGTCTTGTCAATGAGGATCTGGCCGATGAGACACAGCAAGCCGCCGACCAGAAAGGCTTTTACATAATCCATATTACGTTCCTCCCGCAATGCACACTGCGTGACAGACCCCGGGTATGGGAAGCCCCTGCTGGGTGGAGGTGGGGGAGAGCAGTGCGCCCGTGCCGCAAAACAGTATTTTTTTCAGTTTTCCCCCGTTCAGCTGCCCCAGAAGATAGCCGCACAGGGTAATGGCGCTGCACCCGCAGCCCGAGCCGCCGGCGTGAACGTCCTGCTTGTCGTTGTCGAAGACCATCGTTCCGCAGTCCGTCAGCTTTCCGCCCAGAGAGACGCCGTCCCGACGGGCAAGCTCCAGGAGCATTTCCTTGCCCAGTTGCCCAAGGTCGCCGGTGACGATGAGGTCAAAATCCTCAGGGGCGGTCTTCATGTCGTCAAAATGGGCTTTGATGGTGGCATAGGCGGCGGGAGCCATGGCCGCGCCCATGTTGTTTGCGTCCTTGATGCCAAGGTCGGTAACGGTGCCGACGGTACAGCCGGTGATTCGGGGGCCATGGCCGTCACGGCGCACCAGTGCAGCCCCGGAACCGGTGACCGTCCATTGGGCGGTGGGAGTCCGCTGCCCGCCGTAACCCAGGGGGAAGCGGTACTGCCGCTCGGAGGAGGCAAAGTGGGACGAGGTCATGGCCACTGCGTTGTCCGCGAAGCCGCCGCCCACCGCCATGGAGGACAGCAGCAGACTTTCCGCCATGGTAGAACAGGCGCCGTACAGCCCAAGGTGGGGAATTCCCAGATTGCGCAGGGTGAAGGACGAGCCGATGCACTGGTTTAATAGATCGCCGGAGAAAACAAGGTCGAAGTCCTCCAGCTTCATGTTGGCCTTTTCCGCCAGCTTCCCGAGAGCCAGCTTCTGCATCTGTTTTTCGCCCTGTTCCCATGTTTTCTGCCCGAAATAGGTATCCTGAGATTTGATGTCGAAGGTATGGGCAAGAGGACCTTCGGACTCCTTTTTCCCGGCCACGCTTGCCCAGTGGGTAATGACCGGCGGATCAGACAGAATGAAGCTCTGCCGTCCCCGTTTCTGATTTGCCATAAAAACACCTGCTTTTCGTTTTTCTGTGGAATCGAGGTGCTTCTAGTATGTGCCGGGCTTGCTTTTGTGATTCAATTCGATAAAAAACCCAGACGTCAAAAATCTGACGTCTGGGAAATTATTGCAGAAGATGTCACACCATTCGCCGGGCACCGTAGTAGTGCTGCGCCCAGTAACCGCTGGTGAGGTTGGAATAGGAGACCGTGGAGCGGGAATTGGGGGAATGGATGAACTGGCCGCCGCCAACGTAAATGCCTACATGGGAAATGCCGCTGGCATATGTACCGGCAAAGAAAACGATGTCGCCGGGCTGCAGGCTGCCTTTTTCAACGTAAGTACCCTGATTGTACTGATCGGCGGGGGTGCGGTAGGGGGAGAAGCCCAGCTGCTTGAGGACGTAGTACACGAAACCGGAGCAGTCAAAGCCGCTGGGAGAAGCGCCGCCGTAAACGTAGGGGGTGCCCAGATACTTCTGAGCTTCCGCCACGATGTCGGAACCGGCGGCAGAAGGAGCCGTGTCAGCGGCAGGTGTGGAACCGACGGAAGAAGAGTCCGAAGAAGAATCCGCAGAGGCGGAGCTTCCCACGGACACGGTGCCGTTCAGCGCGGCGGCGCTGGGGGAAACGCCGGTGGACTTGCCGAGACGATAGAATTTGGGGCTGTTGGGAGAAGCCTGATTTTCGTAGGGGATTTCCGTCAGGCTCAGGTAGTCGCTGCGGATGTAGCAGATGCTGCCATTGTAGATGACCTTGTACCAGCCGTTGTTCAGGCCGAGAATGTAGCATTTCTCGCCGCTGGAAGCGACGGCCACTTTCCCGTAGGTAGTGGAGGGGCCGGAACGCAGGTTGACGCCGCTTCCGGAAACCTCGCCGTAGCCAAGCTCGGCGTTTTCACGGGTAAGTACCTTCAGGTAGTCCTGATGCATGTAGCCAACTTGCAGATTGTAATTGACCTTGTACCACTCGCCGCTCTTGCTGATGACCACTACGCAGTCATTGCGGGGGGCGTAGACAAGGGTTGCGGAATTTGCGTCGGGTTCGCTGCGGAGCCGCAGGGAGCTTGCATTGACAAAGCCGATGCCGTACATGGTTTCTTCTGCGGCGAACGCGGTGATGGACATGGCGCCGATAGACAGCGCCAGCGCCAGCACCATGCTGAGGATTCTTTTGATCTTCATACTTTTGCCTCCGTCTTTGGTAGGCAGCCTAAGCTAGGGAAGCTCTGATTCAGTCGGCGAGAGCTGACAGCGAGAGATTTTTCACCAGATGAAGGTATTAAAAGTGGAGGAATACTTTGTGTATTTCCCGCTTTTAATACCGCACAGCTGGGGAAAAAGATCTGCTGCTCAGTCGAAGACGATTGATTCAGAGATTCCCTCGGACTGCGGGGAATTCTAGAGAATTATTTACCGGCCAGCGCGCGCTCCAGCCAGACACAGCCAAAGTCAAGGGCGGTGTACAGGCCGTCTTTCTCGCTCTTTTTCACGATCCGGTCGCGGCTTCTGGCGGTGGGGTCGGTCAGCTGGAGCTGCACGGAAACCCGTGTGGCAACGTCCAGATCGTTCACCTTCTTGGTCTCGAGAACCTGAAGCATAACGATGTGACTGTCAGCCATGGAGCCATAGTAAATCAAGTTGTCCTTCCGCATCAGCGGATGTCCTTTATACATCAGAACTGCATTTTCATCAGCCATCAAAGGTACCTCCTATGCAAAATGTAATCAGATTGTAACACACTGTAATGAGAATGTCAAGCTTTTTGTTGGAAACGGTCGGGAAACGACCCTCGTTAACATAACTTTCCCTGAAAAAAGATTGAAAAACGGAAAGACGGAGGAAGAAAGTATGAGATTGTCAAGGTGCATGTCGGCCGCATCTGTTTGCATATTTCAGGGGAAGCTCTGATTAAATCGACGAGAGCTGGCGGCAGAAGATTTTGGCTCAGCCGAAAGTTCTGAAAGCGGCGAAATACTTTGTGTATTTCCCGCTTTCAGAACTGCGCGGATGGGGCAAAAGATTCGCCGCCAGCCGAAGGCGATTTATTCAGAGGTTCCCCAAGCTCACGGCCAAAAAGCAAGGGGCTTTTGCCTTGGCAAAAGCCCCTTGGCTGGGTCAGGTTATTGGGCTTCCTTCTCGAAGAGGTACTCGCGCACCAGCACCTGCATCAGCTCGTCCCGGTCGATCTTGCAGATCATGCTCCGGGCGTTGTTGTAGTTGGTGATATAGGTGGGGTCTTCGGTCAGCAGGTAGCCGACGATCTGGTTGACGGGGTTGTAGCCTTTTTCGGTGAGGGCTTCATACACATTCCGGAGAATACGGCGCATATTCTCTTTGTCATCGCTGGGGACGGTGAATTTTACGGTGTCCTTATCCGTCATGGTTTCAGCCTCCTTTTATATTTGTCGTTGTCATTATAACCGAATTCTTTCAGGCTGTAAAGCCCTGAAATCGGAAATTTTTGTGAATCTTTGCAGAATTTTTGCCGAAGTACCAAATTATCGCAGAGCAGCGTCCAGCTTTTCCTTCAGCGCGGCCAGAACCTTGGTCACGACGGCTTCGGAGTCCGTATCGGTGAGGGTACGGTCGTCCGCCCGCAGCTCCAGAGAGAAGGCCATGCTCTTCTTGCCCTCGGGAACGCCGGGGCCGCGGTAGATGTCGAACAGCTTCACATCCCGCAGCAGCTTTCCGGCAGCGGCGGTGATGACGGCTTCCGCCTGCGCGACGGTGACGTCCTCAGAGCAGACAAGGCTCAGGTCACGGGACACGGTGGGATACTTGGGCAGGGGGGTATAGGTGGCGTCGGGCAGCTGCATCTCAAACAGCTTGGTGAAATCGATCTCGGCGCAGTAGACGTCGGTGTCGATGCCGTAGTTCGCGGCCGCCAGAGGATGCACCTGACCCATCACGCCCACGTCCACGCCGTCGATGCTCACCTTGGCGCAGCGGCCGGGATGGTAGCTGGGGTTGTCCTTCACGGCGGTGTATTCCGCTTTCTTCAGCCGCAGACCGGTGAAGATGGCTTCCAGCTCGCCTTTCAGGGTGAAGAAGGTCTCGCCTGCGCCGTAGGTGCCGAGAACCAGCATCTTCGGCTCCTCGGGCAGAGGCTGACCGGCTACGGGCAGGTAGATCTTTGCCAGCTCGTAGAGCTTCACGGCTTTGTTATGGTAGGCGTTGTTCCGGGAGAGGATTTCCAGCATGGAGGGCAGGGCGATGGTGCGCATGATGGAGGTGTCCTCGCCCAGAGGATTCTGGATGCGCAGAGCGTTGCGCAGGGGAGAATCGGCGGGCAGCCGAATCTGGTCGAAAACGGTGGGGGAGACGAAGGAATAGGTGATGATCTCACTGTACCCCATGGCGCGGCACAGGGTCCCGGCCTTGGCTTCCAGCTTCATCACGGGGGAATAGCCGCCCTGGGTAGAGGTCTTGAAAGCGGTGGTGGGAATCTCGTTGTAGCCGTAGGAACGACCCACTTCCTCGGCGATATCCGCCATCAGGTTCAGGTCGGGACGGAAGGAGGGAACCAGAATGGTGTCGCCCTCCACGGGGATTTCCAGCCGGTTCAGGTACTTGATCATATCTTCCTTGGAAATGTCGGTGCCCAGTAGCCGGTTGACCTTCTCCGGCTCCAGAGGCAGCGTTTTTTCCTCGGGAACATAGTTGATGACGTCGATGGTGCCGTTCAGCACGTCGCCGCAGCCAAGCATCTCCACAAGCTCGCAGGCACGCTGCACGGCAGGGACGGTCATCATGGGGTCAAGGCGCTTTTCAAATTTGCCGGAGGCTTCGGTGCGCATACCCAGCGCCAGAGCGGTCTGGCGGATGGAGGTGCCGTCGAAGTTGGCGGACTCGAAGACCACCATGGCGGTATCGTCCTTGATTTCGGAGTTTTCGCCGCCCATGATACCCGCAAGGCCGATGGGCTTATTTTCGTCGGCGATGACCAGCATACCGGCTTTCAGGTTGCGCACATTGCCGTCCAGCGTGGTCAGGGTCTCGCCGTCCTCGGCTTCCCGCACCACGATCTTGCCGGAGGAAACATAGCGGTAATCAAAGGCGTGCATGGGCTGACCGTATTCCAGCATGACGTAGTTGGTGATGTCCACGATGTTGTTGATGGGACGCACGCCGTTGGCGCGCAGGCGGCGGCGCAGCCACTTGGGGGAGGGGGCAATCTTTACGTTGGCAACCATCCGGGAGGTGTAGCGGTTGCACAGCTTCGTTGCGGGGACGTCCACGTCCAGATGGTCATAAATGTCCCCGGCGTCGGAGCCGTGAACCACAGGCTCGTGATGACGCATGGGCTTGCCGAAGGCGGCGGCAGCTTCCCGGGCAAGGCCGATGATGCTGTAGCAGTCGGGGCGGTTGTTGGTGATCTCAAAATCCACAACGGTGTCGTCGTTGCCGATGACGAGGTTGATGTCCTCGCCAACCGTGCAGTCCTCGTCATTGAGGATCCAGATGCCGTCGGCGAACACGCCGGGCAGGTCGTTCTGGGTCAGTCCCAGCTCAGCGAAGGAGCAGAGCATACCGCCCGACACTTCGCCCCGGAGCTTGCCCTTGGTGATGTGAACGCCGCCGGGGAGCCATGAGTTATGCAGTGCCGCGGGAACCAGATCGCCCTCGTGGACGTTCTGTGCGCCGGTGACGATCTGCACGGGGGCGTCGCCGCCCACGTCCACCTGACAGATCCACATATGATCGGAGTTGGGATGGCGCACCATGGACAGAACCTTGCCCACGACCACGTTTTTGATCTCCGCGTCCAGCCGCTCCCAGGTTTCCACCTTCTGACCAAAAACGGTCAGGGTTTCCACGAATTCCTTATCGGAGACGTTAGACAGGTCTACGAATTCCTCGTTCAGCCATTTTCTGTTGAGTTTCATTGTTTTTCCCTCCTTAGAACTGGTTCAGGAACCGGATGTCGTTGTCGAAAATCAGTCTCAGGTCGTTGATCTTCATGCGGCCCATGGCCATACGCTCCAGACCCATGCCAAAGGCAAAACCGGAATACTTTTCGGGGTCGATGCCGCAGTTCTCCAGAACCTTGGGGTGTACCATACCGGCGCCCAGCAGCTCAATCCAGCCCTCGCCGTGGCAGGTGGAGCAGACCTGACCGTCGATTTCGCCGGTGCCGTGGCACTTGTGGCACTGCATGTCCATTTCACAGCTCGGCTCGGTGAAGGGAAAGTGATGGGGACGGAACCGCATCACGGCGTCCTCTCCGTAGATTTTCCGCATGATGGTGGTCAGTGCGCCCTTCAGGTCGCCCATGGTGATGTTCTCCGCCACCACCAGACCCTCGATCTGATGGAACATGGGGGAGTGGGTCGCGTCGGCCTCGTCCTTGCGGAACACGCGGCCGGGAGCCAGCATACACAGCGGGGGCTTGTGCTTCTCCATGTAGCGGATCTGCATGGGGCTGGTCTGGGTGCGGAGCAGGACGCTGTCGTCATCGGTGAAGTAGAAGGTATCGGAGCGGTCGCGGGAGGGGTGGCCTTCCTCAATGTTCAGCCGGGTGAAGTTGTAGTCTGCCAGCTCCACCTCGGGGCCGTCCACCACCTGATAGCCCAGACCTACAAAGATGTCCTTGATGGTCTGCAGCACCTGATTCATGGGATGCTGATGGCCGATGGACACGGCCTTGCCGGGGATGGTCACATCGATGGCTTCGGAAGCCAGCTTGGCTTCCAGCGCGGCGGCGTGGATGTCGGCCTTCCGCTTTTCCAGCTCCTGCTCGATGCTTGCCCGGACGGAATTCGCCAGCTGACCCATGACGGGGCGCTCCTCAGCGGAGAGCTTGCCCATCTGCTTCAACACAGCGGTCAGCTCGCCCTTCTTGCCCAGCAGCTTGACGCGAAGCTCTTCCAGAGCCGCCGGGGTGGCGGCAGCTTCCAGCGCTGTCAGGGCATTGGCTTTGATTTGCTCTAACTGTTCTTTCATACTGATTCCTCCTAAAAGGTTTACTACAAGTTTCCTACAAAAAAATAGACCCTTCATCCCACAATCGGGACGAAAGGCATTCCTTCCGCGGTACCACCCGCAATTCGCCGAAACGGCGCGCTTTTCGGATGCAGACACATCCAAGACCGTTAACGCAGTCACGCGGCCAACTCTACTTTTCGTTCAAGCGGCAGCTCCCGGGAGAAAGCCCGGCATTGCACGCAAGCGGATCTCACCATCCCGCTCTCTCTGACAGCGCAAACCAACACAAGGCAGCCCATTCAACGCTTTTTCCGTATCGCCCTCATATTAGCATATACGGCTAAAATATGCAAGCATTTTTTTCACGGAACCCGCCCGAAACGGGAAATCTCTTGACGAAGGCGCGGGGGAGTGATATGGTTGGAGTATCGAAAAAACAAAGGAGTGCATTGCCATGAAATATGAATCCGTACAGCAGGCGCGAGAAGCCCTCAAGAAGCTGGAACAGACCCAGGCGGCGTATAACCACGCCTTGGGCGTGCTGTATCTGGACGCCACCACCGCCGCGCCCAGCGACACCTGGGAGGGACGGGGCAAGACCATGGAGGTCATGTCTCAGATCACCTATGATCTGCTGGTGAACGATGAGAATGACGAGCTTCTTTCCTATCTGGAAGCCCACGCCGATGAGCTGGATGCCCAGACAAAGCGGGAGGTAGAGGTTCTGCGCAAAAGCTACGACCAGATTCACCGTATCCCGGCGGAGGAATATGTCGCCTATTCCGTGCTGATCAACGATGCCGAGAGCGTATGGCACAAGGCAAAGCCGGAGGACGATTTTGCTGCTTTTGCCCCGTATCTGGAAAAGATCGTGGACTATAACCGGAAATTCGCGGGGTATTACCATCCGGAAATGGCGCCCTACGACGCGCTGCTGAACGAATACGAGGAGGGGATGAACGTCGAGACGCTGGACGCCTTCTTCGCCCAGCTCCGGCAGACCATCGTACCCCTGATCGAGAAGATCCGGGCGACGAAGCAGATCGACGACGCTTTCCTGTACCGCCATTATCCTGTGGAGATTCAGAGAAAGCTCTCCGATTATCTCATGGAGGTCATGGGCATTGACCGCACCCACTGCGGCATCGCCGAGACGGAGCATCCCTTCACCACCAATTTCAATAACAAGGATGTGCGCATTACCACCCATTATTTTGAGGACAATCTGGTTTCCTCCATGTTCTCCGTCATTCACGAAGGCGGCCACGCCCTGTATGAGCTGGGGGCGGACGACTGCTACAATTACACCGCCCTCGCCGGCGGCGTGTCCATGGGCATTCACGAGAGCCAGAGCCGGTTCTATGAGAACATCATCGGCAGAAGTCCCGCCTATGTCCACGCCGTTTTCCCAAAGCTGAAGGAGCTGTTCCCGGAGCAGCTGGCCGATGTGGACGAGAATATGTTCTACCGCGCCATCAACAAGGCAGAGCCGTCTCTCATCCGGACGGAAGCCGACGAACTGACCTACTGCCTGCACATTATGGTGCGCTACGAGATCGAAAAGCAGCTGATCGGTGGGACGCTGGCGGTCAAAGACGTTCCTGCGGAATGGAAGCGGCTGTATAAAAAGTATCTGGGCGTGGACGTTCCCAGCGACCGGGAGGGCTGCCTTCAGGACAGCCATTGGAGCGGCGGCAGCATCGGCTACTTCCCCTCCTATGCCCTTGGCAGCGCCTACGGCGCACAGATGCTGCACAAAATGCAGGAGGAAATCGGCGACATCTGGGCGGACGTGGCAAAGGGTGACCTGAGCAAGGTCACGGACTGGCTGAGAAGCCATATCCACCGCTATGCCAGCTTCAAGAAGCCCGGCGAGCTGTTTGAATCCGTGTGCGGCAAGTTCGACGCAAAGTATTATACCGACTACCTGACGGAAAAGTACACGAAGCTGTACGGCCTGTAAGACCATGATAAGACGGCTGAATCACGAGTTGGTTTTGTCCCTCCTGCCTGACCGGAATCCATGGGGACACAAGGGGAATTTCGGCAAGCTCCTGCTGCTGTGCGGCAGCCGGGGCTATACGGGGGCGGCGTTTTTCGCCGCCATGGGCGCTCTGCGCTCAGGCGCGGGGCTGGTGTTTCTGGGGGTGCCTGAGAGCATCTACGGCATTGAAGCGGTGAAACTCAATGAGCCGGTGATTTTTCCCCTGCCAGACGCGGGCGGCAGGCTCAGCGCCGATGCCGTGCCGGAAATTCTTACACGACTTCCCCAGATGGACGCCGTGCTGGTCGGCCCCGGTCTGGGGCAGTCCGAGGGAACGCTGGCGGTGGTCAGGGCGGTGCTGGAAAAAGCGGAATGCCCGGTGGTCGTGGATGCAGACGGCATAAATGTTTTGTCCGCGCATAGAGATTTACTGCGCGGAAGGAAATCACCCACCATTCTCACACCCCACGACGGGGAATTTGCCCGGCTGGGCGGCGTCATGGGGGAAGACCGCATGGCTGCGGCTGCTGCTCTTGCCGAAGAACTGGGATGCGTTGTCCTGCTGAAGGGTCACGAGACCTGCATCACCGACGGCACAGACGGTTATATCAACCCAACCGGGAATCCCGGCATGGCTGTCGGGGGCAGCGGGGACGTGCTGGCGGGCGTTATTACGGCGCTGCTGGGGGCGGGATTGCCGCCGCTGGAAGCCGCCGCCTGCGGGGCGTGGCTCCACGGCGCGGCGGGGGACCGGTGCGCGGCGGAGCTGGGGCAGTACGGAATGCTGCCCACGGACATGCTCAGCGCCCTTCCGCGACTTATGAAATAAGGCGGGGTTTCTTTGAAAAAAATCGCGGCGGCCGTGGTGGTGCTTGTATTTCTCACCGGGTGTTCCGGCGGGTCAAAGGAGATGCAGCGGGGGCTTGACCTCCGCTCGGAGCTGCTGAAGGCTTCCGAATGCCGCTTTTCCTGCGAAATTACGGCGGACTACTCAGACAAAGTGTACACCTTTTCCATGGACTGCCAGTGTGATTCTCAGGGTGATCTGACCTTCGCGGTCACGGCGCCTGAGACCATCACGGGCATCACCGGCAAGGTATCCGACGCCGGGGGGAAGCTGACCTTTGACGACACGGCGCTGCAATTCGATCTGATGGCGGAGGAACAGGTGACCCCCGTCAGCGCCCCGTGGATACTCATGAAAACCTTGCGAAGCGGCTATATCACCTCCGCCGGGATGGACGGCGGGCGTCTGCGGCTGACCATTGACGACAGCTACGAGGACGACGCTCTTCATCTGGACATCTGGCTGGGGGAGGACGATTGCCCGGAAGACGCCGAGATTCTCTACAAAGAACGGCGCATTCTGTCATTGAAGGTCACAAATTTTGAAACGGTGTAGCTTTTTGGAAAAACCGTGCATAGGATATTTTACCAGCCCGGCCATAAGAAATGTATTGACTTCGTTTTTTAGCGGCAGTGGCCGCTGGCCGCAATCCTGCGGCCTAATAAAACGCTTTTAAGCGTTTTATTAAAAACTCGTATAAATCCGGTCATGGCGTGGGAGAATAGGATTACCGCGTTACATATGGATTCATCCGGTAGCGTGGGTATTGATGCACGGAGAGTGAACACTATGACGGAACCATCAGTCAAACGGGGCGACATATTCTATGCCGACCTGTCGCCGGTCGTGGGCAGCGAGCAGGGAGGGACCCGGCCTGTTCTGATCGTGCAGAACGACACCGGAAACCGCCATTCCCCCACGGTCATTGCGGCGGCCATCACCAGCCAGACGGGGAAAGCCCGGCTTCCTACCCATATCAACATTGCGGGGGGAAGTGTGGGGTTAAGCAAGGATTCCATCATCCTTCTGGAGCAGATTCGCACCATCGACAAGCGCCGCCTGCGGGAGCACATGGGGCATCTGGACGAAAACCAGATGGCGCAGGTGGACGACGCCATTGCCGTCAGCTTCGGCCTCCCCGGCGGCGGACGGGCAACATGATTCATAATGAAGCCCCCTGCGGCATAGAATGCGGCAGGGGGCGTTGCATTTGGAAGAAAATTACGGCGTATATTTCGGAAACCGTCCGGTGGGAAAGGTGCAGGTGACAAGGCAGGGGCTTTACTATCATTTCCTGTGCCGCTGCGAGCTGACCGGGGACGTGATGTGCAGACTCTGGGTAACTTGTGCTGACAAGCGGGAAAGTCTGGGGCTGGTGGTGCCGGTGGACGGCGGCTTCGGGCTGAACACCTCGCTGCCGGTCAAACGGCTGGGGGAAGGAGAACTGACATTTTCACTCCTGCCCAAGCATGACAAGCCCGCCGGGAAATTTATCCCCATTTCCCCGGAGGAACCCTTTGCCTACATAGAGCGCCTGAAAAAAGCTATCTGGTTCGGAAAGGGGAACAGATGGGGATCGAAATTCCGGAATAACAAAATGGCAGGAACGTTCTTGTTCCTGCCGTTTTGACGTTACAGCTCGATTTCCAGCCCCACCGGGCAGTGGTCAGAGCCTTGGATGTCCGAATAGATGGGCGTGGCGGTGATCTTGTCCGCAATGCGGTCGGAGACGAGGAAATAGTCAATGCGCCAGCCTGCGTTGTTCGCCCGGGCGTTGAACATGTAGCTCCACCATGTGTACGCGCCGGTGGCGTCCGGGTGGAGGCGGCGGAAAGAGTCGGTGAACCCGGCGTCCAGAAGCCGCCCGAAGCTTTCCCGTTCCTCGTCGGAGAAGCCCGCGTTGCCCCGGTTGGAGGCGGGATTTTTCAGATCGATCTCCTGATGGGCGACGTTCAGGTCGCCGCAGGCGATAACGGGCTTTTCCCTGTCCAGCTCGCTGAGGTATGCCCGAAAGGCTTCGTCCCACTTTAACCGGTGGTCGATGCGAGCAAGCCCCCGCTGGGCGTTGGGGGTGTAGCAGGTGACGAGGAAGAAGCCGGGATATTCCAGCGTAATGAGCCGCCCCTCGGTGTCCAGCTCCGGCTGTCCAAGACCGTAGCGCACGGAGACGGGGGCTTGCTTTGCGAAGATGGCCGTGCCGGAATAGCCCTTTTTCTCGGCGTAGTTCCAGTATTGGCTGTAGCCTTCCAGCGGAAGGTCGATCTGTCCCGCTTGGAGCTTCGTCTCCTGTAAGCAGAAAAAGTCAGCATCCAGCGCGTTGAAGGCGTCCAGAAAGCCCTTGCCAACACAGGCGCGCAGGCCGTTTGTATTCCATGAAATGAATTTCATTTGGTTTCCTCCGTTGTGGAAGCGGTGCTGTCGTCAATGAGGGTCAGACTGTCCCGGCTCATGGTGACGCTTCGGCTTCCGCTGGTGATGGTGACCTCGTCCACGCCGGTGATGGACAGGGTGGTCATGGTCAGACAGGCGCAGGCGAGGGTGAATTCCGTGTCCGTCATGGTAAAAGAGGTGTCTGTCAGCTCCAGCGTGATGGTGCCGTCCTGCCGGTTTACCCCAAGAAGCCGTGTTCCCCATGGCAGGGGAGAGACCAGCTCGTCGCTGGACGGGCCGATCAGGTACAGGGAAAGAAGGTAGTGCAGATCATCCGCGTGGCCGGAGGCTTCCCGCTGCTCGCTGGAGATCACGCCGTCCTCCGCGCCGTACTGGTATTCCCGCCGGGGATAGTAAAAGGTGACGGGGTTCTTCATCAGCTCGCCGGAACAGCCGGGCAGAAACAGGCACAGGCAGAGAAACAGACAGAAAAACCGCTTCATGACTTATCCACCTCCGTGTCAAAGGCGGGGAAGGTGACGGTAAAGACGGAACCCTTGCCCACCGTGCTGGAAACGGCGATCTCGCCCCGGTTGCGCTGGACAATGGTGCGGACGATGGCAAGCCCCAGTCCGCTGCCGCCGCTTTTCCGGGAACGGGCCTTGTCCACCCGGTAAAACCGCTCGAAAATATGCGCCAGCGCGTCCTCCGGGATGCCCATGCCCGTGTCGCTGACGGTGAGCACCGCATTGTCCTCCTGACGGCCGAGATGCACCGTCAGTGTTCCGCCAGGCAGGTTGTACTTGATGCCGTTTTCCATCAGGTTGAAAACGATCTGGTACAGGTCGTCCTCCAGAATCAGGACGGGGGTGTCCTCGTCCAGCTCTAAGCAGAAGGTCACGCCCGACCAGCTGGCGTTCGTCCGGAGCATTTTCGCCACCCGTTGCACCGTGGGCGCCATATAGATGATCTCGCTTTCCTGTGGCTGGGGATTTTCGGCTCTGGTGAGGGAAAGCAGCTTGGCGGTCATGCGGTTCAGACGGTCGGCCTCGTTGCCGATGTCCTCCACGAACTCCTTCACCGTGTCCATATCCATGTTGTTCTGCAAAATGGAATCGGTCAGCAGCTTGATGGAGGCCAGAGGGGTTTTCAGCTCGTGGGAGGCGTCGGAAACGAACTGACTGCGCTTGCGCTCGGAGGTTTGCAGCCGCTCTGTCAGGTCGTTGAATTCCTCGCCCAGAACGGTCAGCTCATCGCTGCCGCCCATGTCCACCTTGTGGGAGTAATCCCCCTCCCGGATGATGCGCATGGAGGCCATGATCCGGTTCAGGCGCCGGGAGAAGGCGTTGGAAAAGGCCACGGAGAAGGCTGCGACGATAATCTCCAGCATCAGCGTGATGCGAAGCAGGGTCTGCTGGAGAGATTTGATCAGTGTGCCCTGCGTGGTATCGTACTCCGTCATGTATACGCAGCCCACCACGGTGCCATAGTAGACGATGGGGGTCGCCGCGCGGGAGTCGGTAATGCCGTCGTGGTACGTCCATGTAAAGACGTTGTTCCCCTCCGGGGCCTGCTTGCTGACGGTAAGCGCCTGTAAGATCTCCGGAAGCAGAACGTAGGTGCCCACGGAAGCGCCGCTGCTGTCATACAGCGCCGCGCCGCTGTGGTCGGTGACCACGAGCCGGGTGACCTTCAGACTTTCCAGCTGATTGACGATGCCGGTAACGGTGGAGCTGTTCAGCACCTCAAGGGTGGAAATTTCGTCGGAAGCAAGCAGACATTTTTCAATCATGGAGGCTTCCTTGCTCTGGTAGAACAGCTTGTGGCTGACGCCGGAGCAGTAGATATTCAGAAAAAACAGCACGACCAGCGTGACCACCACATAGGTCATGGCATACCGGAACTGGGTATTGCCGTAGCCCCGGAAGCCGGTCTTTTTACTTGCGGAAATAATAGCCAACGCCCCATTTCGTTAAAATGTACTTCGGCTCTGCCGGATTTTCCTCCAGCTTTTCCCGCAGACGGCGAATGTGGACGTCCACGGTGCGGATGTCGCTGCGGTATTCATAAGCCCAGATGGTGTCCAGCAGCGCTTCCCGGGAGTAGACCCGGTTGGGATTGCGCATGAGAAATTCAATGACGTCGAATTCCTTTGCGGTCAGATCAGCCAGCTGGCCGTTCCGGTAGGCGTTCCGGGCGTCCAGGTCCAGCGTGATGGTGCCGATGGTCAGGCTGTTTCCCGCGGCCTTTTCCTCGGTGCGTCCGGCGCGGCGCAGCAGGGCGCGGATTCTCGCCTTCAGCTCTAAGATGTTAAAGGGCTTGGTCAGGTAATCGTCCGCTCCGTGGTCGAAGCCGATAAGCTTGTCCATGTCGTCGCCCTTGGCGGTGAGCATGATGATGGGCACGTCGGAAAACTCCCGAATCTTGGCGCAGGCGGAAAGGCCGTCCATGTTGGGCATCATCACGTCCAGCACCACAAGGTCGGGGTGCTGGGTCTGCACGGCCTGCACGGCTTCCAGACCGTCGCTGCCGGTGATGACCTCGTAGCCCTCGTTCTGCAAATTAAAGCGAATGCCCTTTACCAGAAGGGCCTCGTCGTCCACAACTAAAATTTTCATTTTCATCCTCCAACTGTAATAAGGTTAACTATGGCTTCCAGACGCTTTTCTCCGATACCCTCCACGTTCTTAAGCTCATCGGTGGAAAGAAAGCTGCCGTTTTCCTCCCGGTATGCAATGATGCGCTGGGCAAGAACCTCTCCGATGCCGGGAAGTGCCGTGAGCTGCTCCGTGTCCGCCCGGTTGATGTCGATGGGGAACGTAACGGCCACGGTTTCCGGGATGGTCGGCTCCGGAAGGGTGGGCTGGGGCGGGGACGTCTGCATGGCGGCGGGAACGGACAGCTCTACGCTGCCGTGATTGCCGTTTCTGCCCAGAAAGAAGCCAAGGGTGAATACGGCGAAAAGAAGGGTTACGGCGATCAGAATGCTGAGCCGTGGTTTTTTCATGGGAATCTGCCTCCCGGATTGACTAGAGGGGGAAAAGCTGTTATAATATCTCCATCATTATACACGACTTTTCACCGCCGGACAAGTCCGGTGAAGAAATATTGAGGGGAAAATATGAAAAAATTGAGATTGCTAAGCTTGCTCCTGTGCGCCGCGCTCCTTTGTCAGATGGCGGTTCCGGCGTCTGCCGCGGAAACCGGCGCGTCAACGCAGGAAACGCAGCCCGCCGAGCAGCAGGCTGCCCAGATCCCCTTCGGCCGGGTCTGCATCGACAACGGCTGCCGCACCCTGAACGGCATGCGCCCTCTGGCGGGAAGCGACAGCCGGCTGGATACGGCGCTGGCGGCCTTCGCCTATGAGACGAATACCGAGACGGTCATCTACTCCTATAACCCCGATACCAAGCTGCCCACCGGTACCCTTGCCAAGATAGTCACGGCGCTGGTGGCGATCGAAAACAGCAATCTGGACGACATTGTCACCTGCTCTGACGGCATCCAGTCCAAGGTGCCGGGAAGCAGTCTGAAAATGAAGCCAAATCTGAAAAGCGGCGAGCAGCTGACTGTGAACGATCTGCTTCACGCGCTGCTGATGATCGGCGCCAACGACGCCGCCGTGGCGCTGGCGGAGCATGTGGCCGGTACGACTGACCGCTTCAAGGAAATGATGAACGACCGCGTCAAGCAGATGGGCTGCATCAGCACGGAGTTCGGCAACATTTCTGGTCTGGATACGGCGACGTCCTACACCACCGCCCGGGAAATGGTGAAGATCACCATGGAAGCGACGAAAAATGAGACTTTTGCGGAAATTTTCAAGACGGGAACCTATAAAATTCACGCAACGAATCTTGTGAGTGAAGAACGCCCTCTCACCACCACAAACTATCTGGTTGACGACCACGTCATCACACAGTTCATGAGCTCCCGCTATACCGGCGGCATTGCCAGCTATACGGAGAATTCCGGGGCGAGCATCGTCGGCACAGCGGAACACAATAACATGCGGGTCATTTTCGTGGTTTTGGGAGCTGCCCGTAAGACGACCGAGAAGGGCATCGTGGAAACCTATGGTAACTTTGAAGAAATAACCGAACTTGCCAATTACGTTTTCAACAACTACAAGGTCAACCGCATTATTTACGATGGCATGGCGGTGAACCAGTGGCCGGTGTCCGGCGGCGAATGTCAGGTGGTGGGACAGTCCTTCACGGATGTGGATACGGTGGTTCCCGCCGGTGTTCAGATGAAGAATTACGTCATGAACTACACCGTGGAGGGCGGCGGCCTGACCGCGCCTATCAAGAAGGACGATAAGATCGCCACGATGGAGGTCTGGTATCAGAATTCCTGTGTCACGGAGGTGGAGCTGTACGCCATGGCGGACGTCCGGGCGACGGGGGACACCGGCGTGTCCATCCGCTCCAACGGAGAGAAGGACGGCGTCGGCGGCTCCGGTGTGCTGTCCACCATCGGCACCATCTGCGTGATCGGTCTGGGACTTGTGGGCGCGTATCTGGCGTTCAATTCCTTTATGCGCTCCCGCATCCGCGCCCAGCGCCGCCGGAGACGGGCAGAACGCAGGAGGAGCCGGTAACGATGCTGAACTGGGACGGACTGAAAAGCGTCTGCGCCGACTGCACCCGCTGCGGCCTGTGCGAGACGAGACATAACGTGGTGTTCGGCGTGGGAAAAGAGGACGCGGACATCATGTTCGTGGGAGAAGGCCCCGGGGAACAGGAGGACTTGAAAGGCCAGCCCTTTGTCGGCCCGGCGGGAAAGCTGCTGGACGATATGCTGTGCATCATTGACCTGAGCCGGGAGACGAACTGCTATATTGCCAATATCGTCAAGTGCCGCCCGCCCCACAACCGTGACCCGCTGGAGACGGAACAGGACGCCTGCATCGGCTATCTGCGCAATCAGGTGGCGCTGGTAAAGCCGAAGATCATCGTCTGTCTTGGGCGCATCGCCGCCAAGCGGCTGATCGACGCGGACTACCGCATTACGAGGCAGCACGGCCAGTGGGTGGAACGGAACGGCGTCTGGATGACGGCGATATACCACCCGTCGGCGCTGCTGCGGGATGTATCCAAGCGCCCGGAGACCTTTGATGATCTGCTCGCCATCCGGGCAAAAATCCGGGAAATAGATGCAAATATGTGAAAAATCCGCTGTTTTCGTTTCCGAAAACAGCGGATTCTGCTCGTTAACAAGCGGAATCGTTTCTGCCTTATGAAGAAATTGCATTATGGCTGCCGGTGACGGAAAACTCTACCCACTCGGCGATGTTCGTGGCATGATCGCCGATGCGCTCAAAGTATTTGGCGATCATCAGCAGGTCAAGGGCGTATTCTCCCTCGGCGGGGTTCTTGGCGATCATGTCGATCAGACCGCTCTTGATCCGGGTGAAGTAGTTGTCCACCACGTCGTCGTGCATCTGCACGGCTTTGGCGAGGTACACGTCCTGCTTGACGTAGGCGTCCACGCTGTCCGTGACCATGGCGATGGTCTCCTTTGCCATTTCCCGGATTTTGGGGTATTCCTCGTGGGGATGGGCGATCATGCAGGGGACGATCTCCACAATGTCCTCCGCCTGATCGCCGATGCGCTCCATGTCCGTGATCATTTTCAGCGCGGCGGAGACGGCGCGTAAGTCCCGCGCCACCGGCTGCTGACGCAGCAGCAGACGCATACAAATCGTCTCAATGGTGCGCTCCTCCTCGTCGATCTTTGCGCCGACCTTGGAGACCTTTTCCCCAAGCGCTTTGTCATAGGAAACCAGCGCCTGAGAGGCAAGGGAGATGATCTCCTCGCACAGCGCGCCCATTTCCGTCAATTCCTGATTCAGCAGCAGAAGCTGCTCTTCAAATAGTTCCCGCATTATCCGAACCTCCCCGTGATGTAATCTTCCGTCCGTTTGTCCAGCGGCTGAGAGAAAATCTGTTCCGTCCCGCCGAATTCCACCAGCTCGCCCAGAAGGAAGAAGGCGGTGTAATCGGAGATACGGACGGCCTGCTGCATATTGTGGGTAACGATGACGATGGTATAGTTTTTCTTGAGAGACGCGGCCAGCTCCTCGATTTTTAAGGTGGAAATGGGGTCGAGGGCGGAGGTCGGCTCGTCCATGAGAAGCACCTTCGGCTCCACCGCCAAGGCTCTTGCGATGCACAGCCGCTGCTGCTGACCGCCGGAAAGACCCAGAGCGTTCTTTTTCAGCCGATCCTTTACCTCGTCCCAGATGGCGGCGTCCCGGAGAGAACGCTCCACGATCTCGTCCAGCCTGGCCTTGCTGTGAATGCCGTGGGTGCGGGGGCCGTAGGCGATGTTGTCGTAAATGCTCATGGGGAAGGGGTTGGGCTTCTGGAACACCATGCCCACTTCCTTGCGCAGATTGTTGACCTCCGCCTGGAAGATGTCCTTGCCCTCGTAGCGCACGTCTCCCGTGATTTTTACGCCGGGAATCAGATCGTTCATGCGGTTCAGGGTTTTTAAGAAGGTGGATTTGCCGCAGCCGGAGGGGCCGATGAGGGCGGTGATGCTGTGCTCCGGGACGGCAATGTTAATGGATTTCAGTGCCTGGGTATCCCCGTACCAGAGGCACAGATTTTTCGCGGTAATAATGTCAGCCAATTCGATTCTTCCTCTCATAATACTTACTTACCAGAGACGCGGACAGGTTAATGAGAAATGCCAGCACCATCAGAATGGCGGCAATGGCAAAGGCGACTCCGAATTCTCCCTGCTCCTTGGCGTAGACGTACAGGGCAACTGTCAATGTCGCGCCCGCGCTGTTTCTCGCAGCCCAGAAGCCGCCCAACACATGGGCAAATCCGGCGGTGAACAGCAGCGCGGCAGACTCACCCAGAATGCGGCCGATGGAAAGGATGCAGCCGGTGACGATTCCGTCCACGCAGTTGGGAAGCACCACCGTGCGGATGACCCGCCACTTTCCCGCGCCTAGACCGAAGGCACCCTCCCGGTAGCTCTGGGGCACGGTTTTCAGGCTTTCCTGCGTGTTGCGCATGATGGTGGGCAGGTTCATGATGACGAGGGTCAGCGCGCCTGCCAGCAGGGAAGTGCCCATATTGTTGGAAAACAGCAGCATGCCCACAAGACCGTAGATGATGGAGGGAATGCCGGAAAGGGTCTCGGCGGCGTACTCAATGACCGCGACGACCTTCTTGTTATGGGCGTACTCCGTCAGGTAGATCGCCGCGCCAACGCCCAGAGGGAGCACCAGAATCAGGGTGTAGATGATGATGTACAGGGTATTGAGAATGTCCGGCAGAATGCCGATGCGGTCGGCAAGGTAGCTGGGCTTGGTGCTGAGCAGCTCCCATGTGATGTTGGGAATGCCCTTCGCCAGAACGTAGACCATGAGAAACAGGGTCAGTCCGGCGGTCAGCGCGGTGGCAAGATACATCCCGCCCCGAACCGTCCAGAGAAACAGCTTTCGTTTTTTGGAAATCATTTTGCTTTGTCTCCCTTCAGGAAGAAATTCAGAGCGGCGTTGATGAGCATGATGAACAGGAACAGCACCAGCGCGATGGAGAACAGCGCCTGCTTTTGCAGGCCGCTGGAATAGGACATTTCGCTTGCCACGGCGGTGGTGAGGAAGCGGACGCTCTGAAACAGGGAAGTGGGCATATTGGGGACGTTGCCTGCCACCATCATGACGGCCATGGCCTCACCGATGGCTCTGCCCACGCCCAGCACTACGGCGGCGGCAATGCCGCTTTTGGCGGCGGGGACAGAGACACGGAAATAGGTCTCCTCAGGCGTCGCGCCCAGCGCAAGGGAAGCGTCCTCGTATTCCTTCGGCACCGCTTCCAGTGCAGTGATGGACATTTTGATAATGGAGGGCAGAATCATCACGGCCAGGACGATGATGGCGGCGAACAGGCTGGAGCCGTCGGGAATGTGGAAGAGCTTCCGCAGTCCCGGCACCAGCACCATCATGCCGACAAGGCCGTAAACCACGGAGGGAATGCCCGCCAGCATGGAGACTGCCTGCTCCATGAAGCGCTTGACGGGCTTTGGCGCCATTTTCGCCAGATACACCGCCGTCAGGAATCCGATGGGTACGCCGATGATGACAGCCCCGGCGGTTCCGTAGACGCTGGTGAGAATAAAGGGAAGAATGCCGTATTCCGGCTGCGCCGCCGTGGACGCCCATTTCTTGCCGAACAGGAACTGTAACAGGCCGATCTGACGAATGGCGGGAATTCCGGAAATAATTAAGTATATGGTGATCAGAAGCACGCAGCCCACGGTGATCAGTCCGAGAATCAGGAAAATACCGTGGACGACGGCCTCAAAAATGTTTGATTTATGTTTCATGTTATCAGCCTTTCGAGAAGGTTTACCATCTTACCGAATTGAGAAAACGGCAGTTGGCTCCCCCAATGGGGGAGCCTTTGTTCGCTTGTTTTAGCCGTTGGCGGGAACCACGCCGGAAGCGGTGATGATGTCATTGGCCTGACCCTTGGTGGCGTAGTCGAAGAACGCCTGAGCAACGGGGCTCAGCGCAACGCCTTCCTTGGTGACCAGCACGAAGGGACGCTGGATGAGGTAGGTGCCGTCCTTAACGGTCTCCTCGGTGGGAGTCACGCCCGCGACCTTCAGAGCTTTGACGGAATCCTTGACGGAGGCGAGAGAGACGTAGCCGATGGCGTCGGGGTTCTGGGCGACGGCGGTGATGACGTCGCCGGTGGAGGTCAGCTCCTGACGGTACTGGCACTTGTCAACGGTCTCGGTCAGTTCCTCGAAGCCGCTGCGGGTGCCGGAGCCGGCTTCACGACCCACCAGAACGATCTCGGCGTCGGCGCCGCCGACCTCGGACCAGTTGGTGATTTCGCCGGTGTAGATCTTGGCGATGGTCTCGATGTCCAGATCTTCCACGGTGTTGGCGGGATTGACGATCACGGCGATGCCGTCGTAGGCAAGGACGGTGCCGACCAGACCGGACGCAACCTCGGAATCCTTCAGAGCACGGGAGGACAGTCCGATGTCGCAGCGGCCTTCGGACACGGCGGTGATGCCGGAGCCGGAGCCGGTGGGGTTATAGGTGAAGTTTACGCCGGAGTTCGCTTCCATGAAGGCTTCGCCCAGAGCGCCGATGACCTTCTCCATAGAGGTGGAGCCGTCGGTGGCGACGGTGCCGGAGAGCGCGGCGGGGGCTTCGGTCTGAGGAGCGGCGGTCGTCTGTGCCGCAGTCTCGGCAGGAGCGGCCGTTGTGGCGGCGGGCTGGCTCTGAGAGCAGCCGGCCATGGCGACAACAAGCATGGCAATCAGTGCAATGGAAATGACTTTTTTCATAATCTTACTTCTCCTTGTAGGCTTTATTTTTGATGTACTCGGGATTTATCCTACGATTCGCATTTTACTAGTTTAATGTAAATTCCAAAATCTTCGCTATGTAAAATCAAAATCAAAGAGCAAAGCGAATTGTAAAGAATGAAAAGTCCTTGACAGAGACGCACGATTCTTCTAAAATAGGAGTGAAGGGTGATACCGCCCTCCATTGGATAGACAATACTTTTGCGGAAAAGGAGACGCTATGTATCGTATTTTGGATTTGAATCCCCAGCTTGAGCCTTTCGCCGGGGATATTGATTTGCGGATGCACCTGTACCGGTCGGCAAAAAAACGTATTCTGTCCGAGGGACAGAGCCTGAATGATTTTGCCAACGCTCACATGTACTTTGGCTTCCATCACGTGGATGGCGGCTGGTACTACCGGGAGTGGGCGCCCAGCGCCTACCAGCTGTATCTGGAGGGCGAATTCAACGGCTGGAACCAGACCTCCCACCCGCTGACCAATCTGGGCAACGGCAACTGGGAGCTGTATCTCCCCGGCGACGACGCCCTGTGGGACGGCTGCAAGGTCAAGACTGTGGTGGACGCCAACCTGACCCGCACGGAGCACATTCCCCTGTATGCCCGCCGGGTGGTGCAGAACAAGCAGAACATCACCTTCGAGTGCGAGGTGGTGGATGACCGTAAGGCATTCCCGTGGACGGACAAGGGCTTTACCGGCGAGGACGAGCTGTATATCTATGAGGCCCACATCGGCATGGCGCAGGAGGAGGGCAAGGTCGGTTCCTACCGGGAGTTTGCCGATAACATCCTGCCGAGAATCCACAAGGCGGGGTACAATACCCTCCAGCTCATGGCCATTATGGAGCATCCCTATTACGGCTCCTTCGGCTATCAGGTGAGCAGTTTCTTCGCCGCTTCCTCATGGTTCGGAAAGCCGGAAGACCTGAAATATCTGGTGAACAAGGCGCACGCCATGGGCATCCGGGTGCTGCTGGACGTGGTGCATTCCCACGCCGTCAAGAATACCGCTGAGGGCATCAACATGTTCGACGGCACCACATGGCAGTTCTTCCACGACGGCCCCAAGGGCGACCATCCTGCGTGGGGAACAAAGTGCTTTGACTACGGCAAGACCGGCGTTATCCACTTCCTGCTGTCCAACCTGAAATTCTGGATGACGGAGTACCATTTTGACGGCTTCCGCTTTGACGGCGTGACCTCCATGCTGTACCATGACCACGCCCTCGGTACGGACTTCACCTCCGACGGCAAGTATTTCTCCTACAACACCGACACCGAGGCGGTGACGTATTTGCAGCTTGCCAATGAGCTGATCCGTCAGGTGAACCCCAAGGCCATCACCATTGCCGAGGACATGTCCGGTATGCCCGGTATGTGCCTGCCCATTGCGGACGGCGGCATCGGCTTTGACTATCGGCTGGGCATGGGCTTGCCGGATATGTGGGTCAAGGCGGTGAAGATCCAGGACGAATTCTGGGACATCAATCAAATGTGGGGCAGTATGTGCCTGCGCCGTCCCGGAGAGAAGACCGTGGCCTATGTGGAGTCCCACGATCAGGCGCTGGTGGGCGACCAGACGATGATCTTCCGCCTGGCCGGGGCGAACATGTACACCGACATGAACAAGGACTGCCACAACCCCGTGATCGACCGCGCCATTGCCCTGCACAAGATGATTCGTCTGTTCACTCTGTCCGGCGGCGGAGAAGCGTACCTCAACTTTATGGGCAACGAATTCGGCCATCCCGAATGGATCGACTTCCCCCGGGAGGGCAACGGCTGGAGCTTCCATTACTGCCGCCGCCAGTGGAGCCTGAAGGACAACGGAATGCTCAAATACCAGTGGCTGGGCGACTTTGACGAGGATATGGTTCACCTGACCAAGGAGAACCGGATTTTCGACCAGCGAATGGCAGACCTGCTGCTGATGAAAGCGCCGGAGCAGACCCTTGCCTACTACCGGCACGGGCTGGTGTTCGTGTTCAATTTCCACTTCGGTAATTCCCTGAATAACGTTCTTGTCCCGGTTCGCCAGCCGGGCGAGTACACGGTGGTTCTGTCTACCGACGACGAAAAGTACGGCGGCTTTGGAAACGTGGCAAAAAAGACCTACGCTACCAAGCGTTTTGACGGCAGGGACTACATTGAACTGTACATCCCCGCGAGAACCGGCTTCGTGCTGAAGGAAAAGGTGATCCTTCCCGAAACGCCCGCAGCCCCGAAAAAAGCAGCGAAATAACGGAAGACGGCGTGACCGGGTTCGGTCACGCCGTTTTTGTGCGAAAATATGCAGTAAAACAAATTGACGTGTGCAGGAAACTTTGTGCATTTCATAGATTTCTTGACTTCTGAGACGAAAAATGAATTTTTGCCCAATCTGATGTTGCATTTTTGGGACTTCGGACATATAATATACACGTAAAACTTGTCAAAATGCCGAAAGGATGATCGATATGACTCCCTATTCCTGCATGACCCGGGAAGAACTGGAACGTGAATACGGCAGTGTGCTGGCGTCCTACGAAGCCTGCAAGGCGCAGGGGCTGAATCTGAATATGGCCCGCGGCAAGCCCGCCAAGAAGCAGCTGGATCTGGTCAGCGGCCTTCTGACCGTGCTGCAGACTCCTGAGGACTGCTTCGACGACGGCGTGGACGCCCGGAATTACGGCGAACTGGCGGGTATTCCCAGTGCCCGGAGGTACTGGGCGGATGTGCTGGGCTGCAAGGCGGATCAGGTGTTCGTCGGCGGCGCGGCTTCCCTGAATATGATGTTCGACGTGGTGTCCCGTGCCTACACCCACGGCCTGCTCCACAGCCCCAAGCCATGGTGCCGGGAGGAAAAGGTGAAATTTCTCTGCCCCGCCCCCGGATATGACCGGCATTTCCAGATCGGCGAGTTCTTCGGCGCGGAGCTGATTCCCGTCCCCATGACCCCCGAGGGTCCGGACATGGACATGGTGGAGGAGCTGGTGAAGGACCCGCAGGTCAAGCTCATATGGACGGTTCCCAAATACTCCAACCCCGACGGTATTATTTACTCCGACGAGACCATCCGCCGCTTTGCCCACCTGAAGCCCGCTGCCCCGGATTTTGCCATCATCTGGGACAACGCCTACGGCGTCCATGAGTTTGAAGGCGACTATGTCCCGTTCCCGGACATCCTGTCCCTGTGCGACGAGGCGGGACGGCCGGACATGGTCTATGAGTTTGCGTCCACCTCCAAGATCACCTTTGCCGGCGGCGGCATTTCCTGCATGGCTGCCAGCGAGGCCAATATCTGCTATTTCACCGGTATTTTCGGCGTGCAGATGATCTCCTACGACAAGGTCAACCAGCTGCGCCATGTGCGTTTCCTGAAGGACAAGGCGCACACGCTGGAGATCATGAAGCTCCACGCATCCGTCATGGCACCGAAATTTGAGTGCGTCGCAAAATGGCTGAACCGGGAGATTAGGCCATTGGGCATCGCCCACTGGAACGACCCCAAGGGCGGCTATTTCGTCAGCCTGTTCGCCATGCCCGGCACCGCGAAGCGGGTCTGGATGCTGTGCAAGGAGGCTGGTGTGGTGCTGACCAACGCCGGTGCAACCTACCCCTACCGCAACGACCCGGATGACTCCAATCTCCGCATTGCTCCCAGCCTGCCCCCGGTGGCGGAGCTGGAAAAGGCTATGGAGGTGCTGTGCCTGAGCCTGCGTCTTGCGGCGCTGGAAAAGCTGCTGGCAAAATAAATACACCGCATACGGGACGGCGTGGCTTCGGCCACGCCGTCTTTTCGTATTCAAAAATTTCTTGAGAATTCTCCCGAAATGTGTTAGGTTTTGAATTGGAAATCCTTCTATCAGGGTGAAGGACAAAACACAGGAGGTGCGTTGAATGAATGATGAACAAATCATACAGCTGTTCTTCACCCGAAACGAGGACGCCATCCGGCAGACGGACGACCGGTATGGCGCGAAGCTCACAAGGCTGTCGGAGAATATCGTAGGGAGCAGGGAGGACGCCCAGGAGTGTGTCAATGACACCTACTTCAAGGCGTGGGACACCATTCCGCCCACGAAACCGGTTCACTTTTTTGCCTATCTCGCAAAAATCTGCCGCCACTTCGCCTTTGACCGGCTGGACTGGAACAACGCGGCAAAGCGCAAGGCCGAGGTCGTCGCCCTGACCCAGGAGATGGAAGCGTGCATTCCCGGTCATTGGCAGGAAACGGACGTGAGAAGCGCCGAGATCAGCCGATTGGTGAGCAGCTTTTTATGGAAGCAGACGGCGGACAACCGGATGATTTTTGTCCGGCGGTACTGGTACGGCGACAGCGTCAGCGAAATTGCTCTGCGCTATGAGATCAGCCAGAGCGCTGTGCTGATGCGGCTGTCCCGGATGCGGGAAAAGTTGTCGGTTTACTTAAAAAAGGAGGGTTTTCAGGTATGACAGGCAAGGATATGCTGCAGGGCATTCAGAATCTGGATGCGGAACTGATCGAGGAATCGGAATTCGGAACATTCGGGAAGGGAAAAGCAAGGGGCTTCGGCAAAAAGAAGCTGCTGCTCATTCTGGCGGCGGCGCTGATTATGGCAACCATGACGGCGGCAGCGGCCATCACCCGCTGGACGGCGACCATGCAGTACGGAGACAACGGCGGCACAACGCAGCAGATCTCCGAGCAGGTCAAGAAGCAGGCAGAGCAAAGCGGCCTGTCCGCGACGCCCACCGAGACAAAGGACGGAAAGAAGAAAGCCGTTTCCGCGACGGACAACGGCATCACCGTCACCCTCGCCCAGACGCTGATGGATCAGTACGGCGGCAGAGCCATTTTCCGCATTGAGGGTTTACAGCTGGAAGAAGGGCAGGCACCTTGGGCATGGTGGGACTACCGGGTGGACGGAGAAGTGATGCCCATGAGCTGGGGCGCTCATTTTTTTGACGGCGTGCTTTGGGATGCCGACCACAATCCCACATATGCAAAGAATGGTCAGCCGGTTCCCCGGGTGGGAGAAGACCAACAGCTGCTTCTGGACTATCAGCTGGCCGACGGGAGCATTGAATTCAGCATCGATTTTGCATTCTCTCCGGATGAGAGCATGTTCGGAAAGGAAATGGCCGTGACCTTCACCGGCTTCGGCATTCAGGGCGAGAAGTTTGAAGACGAGGATATCATGACCACCCCCGGCAATTGGGTGCTGCGCTGGACGCTGGAAGGCACCACGGAGGCGCCGAAAAAGTGGACGCCCAACGCCAAGGTCGGAGATTTGTGGGACGTGACACTGGTAGAGGCGGAAATCGGCCAGTACAGCATGAAGTTCGCCTTCCGGCTGGGGGACGAATATACGGACAATTTTGATTTTACGGAGAAAACGGGCTGGTCGCCGACCCCGGCGAGCATCCGCCTGAAGGACGGCACCGACATTCGGCCTTACGGCAACGGCGGCGGTTCATGGGATGCTGACAGCCACACGTACACGTGCATTGAGCACACCCTCAACATAGTTCTCGACCCGGAACAGATCGCAGGCGTGAGCTTCTACAACGGCAGCGAACTGAACGATCAGGGGAAACGGGTGAGTAAGCCGTATTACTACATTCCTTTTGAATAAGCAAAAGGCAGGACACCAATCGGTGTCCTGCCTTAAACTTATACTGCGGCGGCTTCTTCCTCGGCAAGCCGCTTTTTCGCGGTGGAGAGCATCAGCTTGATGCGGTTGAGCTGATTGACCTCCGACGCGCCGGGGTCGTAGTCCACGGCTACGATGTTGGACTGGGGATAGGCTTTTTTCAGCGCCTTGATGACGCCCTTACCCACAACATGGTTGGGCAGGCACGCGAAGGGCTGAATGCACACGATGTTGGGTGTGCCGGAGAGAACCAGCTCCGCCATTTCTCCCGTGAGGAACCACCCCTCGCCGTACTGGTTGCCGATGGAGAGGAAGGGCTTCGCCAGCTCCGCCACCTGCTCAATGGGCATGGGCGGCTCAAAGCGGCGGCTCTTTTCCAGCGCGTCCAGGGCGGGCTTGCGTATCAGCCGAATGGCATCTACGCCGAGCTTTGCCGTGGCGGCACTCGTCCAGCCTGCGCCTAAGAATTCATGCTTGTAATCGCCGTTGTACACGCAGTAGTTCAGGAAGTCCATCAGATCAGGCACCACGGCCTCCGCGCCTTCGGCTTCCAGCAGATCCACCAGATGGTTATTGGCCAGGGGCATGTATTTGACCAGAATCTCGCCCACCACGCCGACTCTGGGCTTGCGCAGGGTTTCGTCAATGGGAAGATTGTCAAAGGCTTCCACGATGCCGCTGCAAACGGCCTTATACGACCACTTGCTCTTGCTGCTGACCAGAGAATCGATGGCGATTTCCAGCCATTTCTGATGAAGGGCGTTGGCGGAACCCTTCTCCTTCTCGTAGGGACGCACCCGGTACAGGCAGCGCATGAACAGGTCGCCGTAGACCATGCCCCGCAGGGCGGTGAACAGAAGACCGGGGGAGAGCTTGAAGCCCTCGTTGGTCTCCATGCCGTTGGCGTTCAGGGAGATGACTGGGATATGGCCAAGCCCCGCCTTGTCCAGCGCACGGCGGATGAAGCCCACGTAGTTGCTCGCCCGGCAGCAGCCGCCGGTCTGGGTCATCATCACGGCGAGCTTGTCCGTGTCGTATTTCCCGGAAAGCACCGCGTCCATGATCTGCCCCACCACGGTGATGGAGGGGAAGCAGGCGTCGTTGTTTACGAATTTCAGCCCCATGTCGATGGCGGCGCGGTTGTCGTTGGCAAGCACTTCGATGTGATAGCCGTACTTTTTGAAAATCGGTTCCAGCAGGTCAAAGTGAATGGGGCTCATCTGGGGGGCGAGGATGGTGTAGCCGGATTGGTACATTTCCTTGGTGAATTCCGACCGGTGATAGGCGGCGGGCTTTGGCTGGGGGCGAATGCCCCGCGCCTGACGCTGGTTCATGGCGGCCAGCAGACTGCGGATGCGGATACGGGCAGCGCCCAGATTGTTCACCTCGTCGATTTTCAGGACGGTGTAGAGCTTGTTGCTGCCCTCCAGAATTTCGCACACCTGATCGGTGGTGACAGCGTCCAGACCGCAGCCGAAGGAATTCAGCTGGATCAGCTCCAAGTCCTCCCGGTTCCGCACGAACTCTGCCGCGCTGTACAGCCGGGAATGGTAAACCCACTGGTCGTTGACCCGGAGGGGGCGCTCGGGGGTGAAATCCATGGGCAGGCTGTCCTCGGTGAGGACGGCAAGGTCATAAGAGGCAATCATTTCCGGGATACCGTGGTTGATTTCGGGGTCAATGTGATAGGGTCTGCCAGCCAGAACGATGCCCCGCGCGTGATTTTCCGCCATCCATTGCAGCGCCTTTTGCCCCTCTGCACGAACGTCGGCCTTGGCGCGCTGCTGTTCTTCCCACGCACTGTGGACGGCGGCGCGGACTTCCTTCCTGTCGATGCCCCATTCTTCCTTGCACAGGGCGGCCAGCCGGTCGGCGGCGATCTTCTCGCTGGTAAAGGCGAGGAAGGGGCGGATGTAGCGGACTTCGCCGTCGGCGACGGCTTCCACGTTGTTTTTCAGATTCTCCGGGTAGGAGACCACGATGGGGCAGTTATAGTGATTCTGCGCGCCGGGGGTCTCCTGATGCTCGTAGAACACGCAGGGGTGGAAAATGGTCTTGATGCCCTCGTTGATGAGCCATTGCACATGGCCGTGGGAGAGCTTGGCGGGGTAGCACTCGGATTCCGAGGGGATGGACTCCATGCCCAGCTCATAGATTTTCCGGTTGGATTTTGGGGAGAGAACCACCCGGAAGCCCAGTTCCCGGAAGAATGTTGCCCAGAAGGGGTAGTTTTCGTACATATTCAGCACTCTGGGAATGCCGATGACGCCCCGGCTGGGATTTTCCAGCGGGGGATAGTCGAACATCCGCTTCAGCTTATAGGCCGTCACGTTGGGGCCTTTCCGCCCGGTTCCCGCGCCGCCCAGACCCTTTTCGCATCGGTTGCCGGTGACGTGGCGGCGCCCGCCGGGGAATTTGTTGATGGTCAGCATACACCGGTTGGAGCAGCCGCCACAGCGGGTGGTGGAGGTTGTGTAGGTCAGATTCAGAATGTCGTTCAGGGGAAGGGTAGTGCTTTCCTGACCGTGATAGCGTTCCCGCGCCACCAGCGCCGCGCCAAAGGCACCCATGATGCCGGAAATATCGGGGCAGGTGGCCTCCACGCCGGCAATCTTCTCAAAGGCGCGAAGCACCGCCTGATTGTAGAACGTGCCGCCCTGCACCACGATGTGTCTGCCAAGGTCGGCGGGGTCTGCCAGCTTGATGACCTTGTAAAGGGCATTCTTGATGACGGAGTAGGCAAGTCCCGCAGAAATATCCTGCACCGTGGCGCCCTCTTTCTGCGCCTGCTTGACGTTGGAATTCATGAACACTGTGCAGCGGGTGCCGAGATCAATGGGATTTTTGGCGAACAGTGCCTCTTTGGCAAACCCTTCTGCGCTGTAGCCAAGGGAATTGGCAAAGTTTTCGATGAAGGAGCCGCACCCGGAGGAGCAGGCTTCGTTCAGCAGAATAGTGTCCACGCTGCCGTTTTTCAGCTTGACGCACTTCATATCCTGCCCGCCGATGTCCAGCACGCAGTCCACCTCCGGGTCAAAAAAAGCGGCGGCGGTGCAGTGGGCGATGGTTTCCACCTCGCCCTCGTCCAGACAGAAAGCAGATTTCAGGAGGGATTCTCCGTAGCCTGTGGAGCAGGAGCGGGCGATGTGCGCACCCTCGGGCAGCTCGTCCCGGAGACGCGCCATGGCGTCCATGGCGGTGCGGATGGGATTGCCCTGATTGTTCGCGTAGTAGGAAAAGAGAAGCTGGCCGTCGCTGCCGATGAGCGCCACCTTCGTGGTGGTGGAACCGGCGTCAATGCCGAGGAAACAGTCACCCCGATACCCGGACAGGCTCTCCCGGCGGACGACGGCTTTGCTGTGGCGGGCGCAGAACGCCTGATGGTCTTCCCGGGTGGCGAACAGGGGGTCGAGACGCTTTAATTCAAAGGCCATTTCCACGCCCTTGTCCAGCCGGTCGATCAGGCCGTCCATGCTGACGGCTTCGGCGTCGCCGGATTCCAGCGCCGCGCCCATGGCGGCGAAAAGATGGGAGTTTTCCGGGTCAACGGTGGTTTCGGGGGTGAGCTTCAGCGTTCGGATAAAGGCTTTTTTCAGCTCCGGCAGGAAGTGCAGAGGTCCGCCCAGGAATGCGACGCAGCCCCGGATGGGCTTGCCGCAGGCAAGGCCGGAGATGGTCTGATTGACCACGGCCTGAAAAATGGAAGCGGCTAAGTCGGCGGTGGTCGCGCCCTCGTTGATGAGAGGCTGAATGTCGGTTTTCGCAAACACGCCGCAGCGGGCGGCGATGGGGTAGATTTCCTGATAATGCTCGGCCTGCGCGTTCAATCCGGCGGCGTCGGTCTGGAGCAGGGACGCCATCTGGTCGATGAAGGAGCCGGTGCCGCCTGCGCAGACGCCGTTCATCCGTTCTTCCAGCCCGCCCCGGAAATAAATAATCTTGGCGTCCTCGCCGCCCAGCTCAATGGCCACGTCGGTCTGGGGCGCCACGGCCTGCAATGCGGAGGCAACAGCCACCACCTCCTGCACGAAGCCGATGCCCATGGCCTTGCCGAGATTGATGGAGCCGGAGCCTGTGATCTTCACCTGCAAAAGGCAGGAGCCGACCTGTTCCCGGGCTTCGGCAAGGAGCTGCCCCAGCGTCTGCTGGGTGTGGGCACAGTGGCGGCGGTACTGTCCGAACAGGATTTTCCCGTTTTCGTCCAGCAGAACGAGCTTGACGGTGGTTGAGCCGATATCAATACCGGCGCGGTATGTATTCATAGCACACTTCTCCATCTTCTGTTTTTTTGTAACAATTCTACAAAACGATATTTGATATTATAGCAAATATGTTGTAAACAAAGTGTTAATTGTGAAAAAATTTTAACCGCTTCTTTGCAAAAAGAAAGGGTCGGCCATCAGATTCTGGTGACCGACCTTAATGTCAGGTAGTTTCGTTTACAGCGGGTGTTTCCGATTTTACGGCTTTCTTCTTGCGGCGATGGTGAACCAGAAGAATGACCACCAGCAGCACAACCAATGCCGCACCGCCAGCACCGGTGATCGGCAGCCATGAGATCGACTTTTTCATCGACCCGATCAGGCAGAAGCTCTCATCGCCGTCCTCTATGGCAAAGACCAGATAGCTGCCATCCTGCGTGTGGGAAACCTCCCGCCAGCTTCCGTCCGCGCCCTTTACCATGACCCGGACATTTTTCTGTTCAGTTTCCGGCAAGTAGCGCAGCGTATCGGCTGTACCGGTGGGGAGGGTAAAGGCGTAGCCCTCAAGGAACTTGTCATGTGCGCCCGGAGCGGGGCCTTTTTCCATCTTGGTCAGCTGGATGGGCGTATCGCCGGAGAAGTGGCCCTGTGCCAGCAGCGTGGGCAGTTTGCTTTCGCCAAGGGCTTCGCTCTGCACCGTTTCCAGCTCTGCGGTGTACACTGCCGGGAACGAAACATCGAAGCGGATGTCGGACAGATCGGCGTCCGCGAGACCGTCCCAGCGACCGACATAACCGGCCTTTTCGGGCAGTTTGGGAATGCTGTCCGGCGACAGCGCCTCACCGGGGGTGAGGGTGACGGTGTGCATCATACCGTCGTCATAGACGAAGCGGACGGAAATGACCTTGAAGATCGGGTCAAGACCTTCCAGCGCGACAAAATCGTCATGGGAAAGGGGCTGGGCGGTGTCAGCATAGCTCACGCCGTCGATGGCGCCGATGTCGGAGCCGACGGTAAAGTAGTAGTTCCCAGTGACAGTTTCTTCGTCCGTTTCCCCGCTGTCGTCGTCGGATTCCGACTTGAGGAATCCGGAACGTTCGCCCCGCATACCCAGAACCGCGCCGGTTTTCTCGGAGCCGGTGAGCTGCACCATGCTGCGGCAGTCGGTGACGGTAAGCCCCTCGCCCGCGATGCCGCCCACATAGGCGTTTCCGGCAATGTCGGCCTTGGCGCTGCACTGGCGGACATAGCCGCTGCTCTTGCCCACGACGCCGCCTACATAGTCGGCATCCTCCGCGTCAATGCTGCCGGTGCTGAGACAGTCCTTCGTAAGTCCCAGCGCCATCCAGCCAACAATGCCGCCCACGTTCTGGCGCTTCACCGTAACGCGTCCGCTGTTTTCACAGCCGAGGATCACGGCGCGCAGCTGGGTGTCGAAGTTCATGGAGTTGTCCCCGCCGATTTGCAGATCGTTCTCCGGATCCAGGCGGTTTTCATAGGCGATGGCACCCACGACACCGCCTGCGTTCAGGTCGCCCAGAACCGCACCGGAATTGGTACATTTTTCCACCTTGCCGGAGAAAATTTCTGCGGTGTCACGGTCGGAAATGTCCTCAATGGTGCCGCCCAGATTCTGGGAGGCGTTGCCAACGGTGGCGCTCATGGCGCTGATTTGTCCGGCAATGGAGCGCATGATGCGGCTGAGGGAATCCGCCGTGTCGTTGACGGAATCCATGATGGCGTACAGAGAGGAACCGGCGGCGGCAAGGCTGCTGTTGGCGTTGTTGATGGCCGCGTCGATGGTGTCCCGGTCGGGGGGATAGGGGTCATCCCCGTTGGGCAGCAGGGTATCCAGAGCGTCCTTGGCATCCACGAGGGAATTGTAGAGGTCGTCCACCTGAACGCCCATGTCCGAATTGCCGTCCTGAATGGTGGAAAACGCCTGCCCCGTGAGATTGCTTACGGTGCCAAGCTGGGACTGGAGAATCTGCATTGTGTCCTCGGTGTACTCGATGAAGGTGGTCGGCTCCATCTGGCCGACGATGCCGCCCACTTCCTTGCGGCCATAAACCTGAGCAAAGTTTTCGCATTTGTAGAGATACCCGGTCTGGGTTCCGGCAATGCCGCCGACGTTGTAGCCCATGTGCTGATAGCCCACGTTGCCCCGGTTCTTGCTCTGCCGGATGATACCGCTGCTGGTACCGGCGATACCGCCGATGTCCGTTACGGTGCTGACGGATTCACTTCCGGTGATGGTGTCCAGAGAGATGTCGGAGAGCTTTATCTGGTTTTCCTCGGCGGTGGTGTTGACCCCGGAGCGGTTGTTGCAGCTGCGGACAACGCCAAGGTTATTTCCCACGACGCCACCGACCCGGTGGTCGCCGGTGATGACGCCTTTGGAATGGCAGCCGTCGATGATACCGGTGATGGCGTTGATGCCGGCGATGCCGCCCACGTCATCCGAGCCGGAAACCGTGCCGTCAAAGAAGCAGTTCTGGATTTTACCGGCATTGTGTCCGGCAATGCCGCCTACGGCGCTGCGGCTCCCGTCGGGGATGATTTCTCCCGAGACCGTGAGGTTCTGAATGAGCGCGGAAGCGTCAACATAGCGGAAAAGTCCCATGTTGGAGCCGTCCCGGGTGATGCTGAGGCCGGAGACAGTGTGGCCGTTGCCGTCAAAATTGCCGCAGAAAATGGGAATCCCTGAAAAATCTACGCCGGTGAGGTCGATATCCGTCAGCAGAACCACACTCAGGTCCTGGCTGTAGCTGTCCAGACGGCAGTTTTCCGCAAAGTCCAGAAACTGCTTCTGACGCAGAATGCGCAAGGTCGTTCCTTCTTCGGCGGCCGCTGCCTCATCGGTGTCCTTGGCTTCCTCGGCCAGCGCCGTTACCGGCAGGCTGAGAACGAGAAGCAGACACAGCAGAAGCGCGGAAATTCGTTTTATCAGGTTACGCATTGTCTTCTCCTCCTTCCGTTTCGTCCAGCTTTTTGACCTGAGTACTGGTGGAGACGATGGCGTGCATATCGCCGCGGATCGTTCCGGTGAATTCACCGTCCAGAACGCCGCTGACCTGACCCCGCAGATGCCCACTGACATACATGGTGCCGCTGGCAGTTCTGGTGGGAAGCTCGATGCCCTTCATCTTGAAGGAGGTGCGGTTGATGATGGAGTCGCTGAGCACGAGCGTGGCAGGCAGAACACCCAGAACGATGACAATGGAGATGATCGTACCGCGGCCCAGACAGGTGCCGAGAATGGAGATAACGGGGTTGGTGGAAATGTTGCCGATCAGCAGAGCGGCGGCAGATAGGATGGTGCCGGAGGTGAAGATGGTGGGGAAGGAGGCGTTCAGCGCTTCCACGATGGCTTCCTTATGGGTCATCGTGGCCTTCAGCTCCTGGTAGTGGCTGGAAATGACGATGGCGTAGTCGATGTTCGCGCCCATCTGAATGGACTGCACGATGAGGTAGCCAAGGAAATACAGCGGCTGATTGGCCAGAGTGGGGAAGGAGAAGTTAATCCAGACACTTCCCAGAATACAGGCGATGAGCAGAATAGGCAGTCCCGCCGACTGGAAGGTGAACAGCAGCACCAGAATAACGAACAGGGAGGACAGAATGGAGATTACCAGATTGTCCTTGACAAAGGAGGACGACAGGTCGCGGGAGCTGGTGGAGTTGCCGACTACGTAGTAATCGCCGTCGTAGTATTTCCCCACAATGTTCCGCATTTCGGTCAGGAATGCAAAGGTCTCGTCGCTTTCCTCCGGCAGATTCAGGTAAACCACCATCCGGCTGTAGCGGTCGCTTTTCAGCTGCTTCTGGGCCATATCCAGCTGGGAGAAAATATCGTTCAGAGACGCTTCGTCCATGTCATCCAGAGAAATATTATGGGAATCCAGCTGGTCTTTCAGGAACATCAGCATATCGAACAGGGGAACGTCGTACTTATCCAGCCCCTGTACGAATTCTCCGTATTGGTCGTTCTCAATGGCGTAGGCGGAATAGAGAAGCTGCGCTACCTCGTAATCCATGCCCACCAGCTCGGAAAGCTCTCTGGGGTTCAGGCTGTCCGTCAGGGTGTAGCCGTCCATGGCCTCGATGTTGGCAAGGCCCATGGTGCTCTTGACCTCCGGGCGGGTATCCAGTTCCTCCAGAATTTTCGCTTCCGCGTCATAGTTGCCGCTGGGAACCACCAGCGCGACCATGTTGGTCGTGCCGAAGGTATGCTGGATTTTAAAGTAGGCCGCCTGACGTTCGTTCATATTCGCGGTCTCGATGTTGTTATAGCTGTAAACAAAGGGGCAGCGGTTGGACAGGATGAATGCCCCGACCAGAAGAATGGCAAACAGCGGCGGCACAACGCGCCGGGTCTTCACTGCGAATTTGCCGATGGGCGTGATGTTTGGCAGAAGCTTTTTGTGGCGGGTGCGGTCCATCAGCGGGCTGAACAGCATCAGAAGTCCCGGCATCAGGGTGAATACGGAAAGCAAACTGAACAAAATGGCCTTCACCAGAACCAGCGCCATGTCCAGACCGATTTTGAACTCCATGAAGCCCAGCGCGGCCAGGCCGGACACCGTGGTCAGGGACGAAGCGCTGATCTCCGGGATGGCCTTGCTCAGGGCGGTGATGCAGGCGTCCCGGGCGGTGCGGGTCTCCCGCTCGTCGGTGAAGCGGTGGCACAGGATGATGGCATAGTCAATGGCCAGCGCCAACTGCAATACCACAGCCACGGAGTTGGAGATGAAGCTGATGGTGCCCAGCTGGAAGTTGGTGCCCATGTTCAGAATGGCCGCCACGCCGAAGGTGATCATCAGCACGGGAACCTCGGCGTAGGAGCGGGAGGTCAGGGTAAGCACGACGATGATGATGACCACCGCTATGATCAGAATAACGGACATTTCCCCCTGCAGGGTGGCGTTTTCGTCGTAGCCCACGTCGGAGTACACGCAGTAGTCGTAGCCGTCCATCAGCGCTTCCACATCCGATAGCGCCTGCTCGCTGATCTCGTCGGAGACGACGCCGTCGAAGCTGATATCGAACAGCGCCGAGGCGTTGGTGTAGTGGTCGGGGGTGTCGTCGAAGGTGACCATGCTGACCCCTTCCACATCCGCGATCTGCTGGGACAGTTCGTCCGCCGTCTCGTAGGTGACGTTGGACACCATGATCTGGGCGGTGGCGAAGGTGGTGAAGTTATCGTTCATCGCCACGATGCCCTGCCGGGTCTCCGTGTCCTCGGGCAGGTAGGTGGTGACGTCGTTTTCCACATTTACCCATCCGGAGGAAAACGCACAGAAAATCACGGCAAATATGTACAAAAGGAAGAACAAAGTCTTTTTGTCCACAATAAACGTGGCAAGCTTTGTCATGAAATTACTGTCCGGCGGGTTCTTTTCAGACATAATATCCTCCTAACACGCGCCTTTGGGCAAAAACCCACACGAAGGCGAAACGAAAGTTGACTTTTTGGATAGGAACTATTATAATCAAAATGTGGAAAGACTGCAAGCAATAAATTTGGATAAGATACGCCAAATTGTGCTTTGCGGGTCATCGTTTTTTTCAGCGTGTTTACAGTCTCGTAAAGAATTATTTCGTTAGTGTTTAGAAAAAATGAATAAACTGGAAACAAGATAGAAAGAGGAGAATCCTTATGAGGCTTAGTCTGGTACTTGCGTTTTTGTTCTTTATCGGCTCGTGCTTCGGATGGGTGCTGGAGTTGCTGTACCGCAACCTGACCCACCGCCACAAAAAGTGGATCAATCCCGGCTTCTGCACCGGCCCGTATCTGCCGATTTACGGCTTCGGCCTGTGTACGCTGTTCCTGCTGGCGTCGCTGGAGGATCTGCACCTGATCGCAGACCCCGTCTGGAACCGGGTGGCGCTGTTTCTTGCCATGGCTGTCGCCATGACGCTGATCGAGTACATCGCGGGTCTTGCCTGTCTGAAATATCTGAAAGTCCGGCTGTGGGACTATTCAAACCTTTGGGGCAACATTCAGGGAATCATCTGCCCGCTGTTCTCCTTCTTCTGGGCGGCGCTTGGCGCGGCGTACTATTTTCTGGTGCATCCCTATATCCTGAATGCGCTGGCGTGGTTGTCCAACAATCTGGCGTTTTCCTTCTTCATTGGTATGTTCTTCGGTGTGTTCATCATCGACGTGGTGCATTCCAGCCAGATCATTGTCAAGCTGAAGAAGTTCGCCGAGGAAAACAAGGTCGTCGTGAAATACGAGAGCATCAAGGACCACATCCGGGATTTCAACCAGAATGCCGCTGCCAAGTATCACTTTTTCTCCCCCTTCCGTTCGGACAGCCCTCTTGCCGAACATTTGAAGGAAATGTATCTCAAGCTGGAAAAGCAGAGAGACAGCCGGAAATGATTCTTTTGGCTGAAAGGAGATAAACAGATGAAAAAGACAATGGTAACGGTATTGCTTATCGCAAGCATTTTCTTGTGTTCTTGCGCAAACAAGCAGCTGCCCGCGAATTCCAGCCCTGAAAGCAATGAAGCAAAAGCGCAATTGGAGGAAAACACGAATAGCATGGCCACTGAACCGACTCCGGATGTCGGCTTGGATGCTGAAAGCACATTTGGTACACAAGACAGCGTCGATTTTGAGACTGAGGACATCTTATCACAGATCAAGACATCTGTTGGAATTCCTTTCCGTCTTTGGAACAATCAGTTGCAGGTGCTTCATTGCATCTCTGTTTTTGAATCCTACGCCAAACGTGAAGTCGAACGAAAAACAGATCCCGCTCACGAAGAACAAAGTGAGCTGGAGTGGCATATCACTGAGAACGTACTCTCCATTACAGGAGCATGGAACGAAGATTTTTTACTTGATATGTCCGGGAAAACGGCAACGTCTCTCACAGACGGAATGGTATATGATATTGTGCCAGGCAATATCATAGATGGACATTATACAGATTGATTCCTGATATCAAAAACCGCAGGAATTTCCTTAAACGGCAGCTTCCTTCCCCGGGAGCTGCCGTTTTATATGCCTGACTGCTTTGATGCGCCGAGCCGCCGCTTTTACCGGAATTTGGGCAAATGGAACAAAGATATTGGAAGAAAACGGAATTTCTTCTGCCTTGTAAAGTGATGCCCACTGTGGTATGATAGGCGCAGAGAACAATGGCGTTCCCACTGGGGTGAAGTTTGCCCTGCAAGCGGAAACGCCATTTATTTTTTTCAGGGACATAGCCCAATTAACCGAGAGGAGAAAAAGCTATGGAAAATTTCACCGAACGCACAACACCTGCCGGGTTGTACGATTCCCGGTTTGAACACGACAACTGCGGCATCGGCGCGGTGGTGGATATCAAGGGACGCAAAAGCCACCGGACGCTGGATGACGCGCTGCAGATCGTGGAGCATCTGGAACACCGGGCAGGCAAGGACGCCGAGGGAAAAACCGGCGACGGCGTTGGCATTCTGTTACAGGTCAGCCATAAGTTTTTTGTGAAAGCAGCCGCGGCCGCGGGCATCACGCTGGGCGCGGAGCGGGAATACGGCGTCGGCATGTTCTTCTTCCCGCAGGAAGAGCTGCAGCGCAATCAGGCAAAGAAGCTGTTTGAGATCATCTGCAAAAAGGAGGGGCTGCCCTTCCTTGGCTGGCGGCAGGTGCCGGTATGCCCCGAGTATCTGGGGCAGAAGGCACGGGACTGTATGCCCAGCATCTGGCAGGCCTTTGTGGGAAAGCCGCCGAGAATGGCCGCTGGTATCGCCTTTGACCGGCGGCTGTATGTGGTGCGCCGGGTGTTCGAGCAATCCAGTCAGGAGACCTACGTGTGCAGCCTGTCCAGCCGTACCATTGTGTATAAGGGCATGTTCCTGGTCAAGGAGCTGCGGCAGTTCTACCCGGATTTACAGGACGAGGACTATGAGACCGCCATCGGCATGGTTCACAGCCGCTTCTCCACCAATACCTCCCCCAGCTGGAACCGGGCGCATCCCAACCGGTTCATTCTCCACAACGGCGAGATCAACACCATCCGGGGGAACGTGGACACCATGCTCGCCCGGGAGGAGACCATTGCCAGCCGCTTTTTGAAGGACGACATGACCAAGGTGCTGCCCATTGTCAACCAGGGCGGTTCCGACTCCGCCATGCTGGACAACACTTTGGAATTCATGGTCATGAACGGCATGGACCTGCCTCTGGCGGTGATGGTCACCATCCCGGAGCCGTGGAGCAACAACCGGAACATGGATCAAAAGAAGAAGGACTTTTACCAGTATTATGCCACCATGCTGGAGCCCTGGGACGGCCCCGCGTCCATTCTGTTCAGCGACGGCGACGTGATGGGTGCTGTCCTTGACCGCAACGGTCTGCGCCCCAGCCGCTATTACATCACCGACGACGGACGGCTGATTCTGTCCAGCGAGGTGGGCGTACTGGACATCCCGCAGGAACATGTTATCCGAAAAGACCGCCTGCGTCCCGGCAAGATGCTGCTGGTGGACACGGTGAAGGGCGAGCTGGTGGACGACGAACACCTGAAAGCGGAGTACGCCAGCCGACAGCCCTACGGCGAATGGCTGGATCGGAATTTGGTCAACCTCTCCGATCTGACGGTTCCCAACCGGAAAATCCCCTCCTATACGAGAGAAGAAATGGTACGGCTTCAGAAGGCCTTCGGCTACCGCTACGAGGATTTGAAGACCATCATGCTCCCCATGGCGAAAAACGGCGCGGAACCCTCCGGCGCCATGGGCAGCGACACCCCGCTGGCCGTCCTCAGCCACACCCGCCCGCCGCTGTTCGAGTATTTCAAGCAGATGTTTGCACAGGTTACGAACCCGCCCATCGACGCACTGCGGGAAAGAATCGTCACCTCTACCACCGTGTACGTAGGCGCCCAGGGTAATCTGCTGGAGGAGAACGCGGAAAACTGCAAGGTTCTGAAAATCAACAACCCCATCCTCACGGAGACGGACTTGCTGAAAATCAAGACCATGGACGTTCCCGGTTTCAAGGTGGAGACCGTGTCCATTTGCTACTACAAAAACACCCCGCTGGAAAAGGCCATCGACCGGCTGTTCGTGGACGTTGACCGGGCTTACCGGGACGGCACGAACATCCTGATTCTGTCCGACCGGGACATTGACGAGTATCATGTCGCCATTCCCAGTCTGCTGGCCGTCAGCGCGGTGTCCAAATATCTGGTTCGCACCCGCAAGCGCACCGCCATGGCGCTGATTCTGGAAAGCGGCGAACCCCGGCTTGTCCATGATTTTGCCACGCTTCTGGGCTTCGGCGCCTGCGCCATCAACCCGTATCTGGCGCAGGAGAGCATCGGCAATCTGATCAGCGACGGGCTGCTGGAAAAGGATTTCTACGCCGCCGTCAACGATTACAACAAGGCGGTGCTGGCGGGTATCGTGAAGATCGCCTCCAAAATGGGCATTTCCACCATCCAGTCCTATCAGGGCAGCCAGATTTTTGAAGCGGTGGGCATCAGCAAAGAGGTCATTGACAAATACTTCACCAACACCGTCAGCCGGGTGGGCGGCATCACCATCGACGATATCCAGAAGGACATGGAAGACCGCCACCAGCAGGCGTTCGACCCGCTGGGGCTGGACATTTACATGGATTTGCCCAGTGTGGGCGCGCACAAATTCCGCAGCGGAAGCGCGGCGGAGCAGCACCTGTACAATCCCCAGACTATCCACCTTTTGCAGCAGGCGGTCTGGACGGGGGACTACGGCAAGTTCAAGCAGTATACCGCCGCCGCGGCCAACGAGGGCGGCGACGATATGCACCTGCGCAGCCTGCTGGAATTCAACTACCCCGAAACCGGCGTCCCCATCGAGGAAGTAGAGGACGTAGACTCCATCGTCAAGCGCTTCAAGACCGCCGCCATGAGCTACGGCGCGCTGTCCAAGGAAGCCCATGAATGCCTTGCCATTGCCATGAACCGCTTAGGCGGCAAGTCCAACACCGGCGAGGGCGGCGAGGACGAGGAGCGCTACGGCACCGAGCGGAATTCCGCCATCAAGCAGGTCGCCTCCGCCCGGTTCGGCGTTACCAGCAAATATCTGGTTTCCGCCAAGGAGATCCAGATCAAGATGGCGCAGGGCGCGAAGCCCGGCGAGGGCGGCCAGCTTCCCGGCGGCAAGGTTTATCCATGGGTGGCAAAGTGCCGCCACTCCACCACCGGCGTGGGACTGATCTCCCCGCCGCCCCATCACGATATTTATTCCATTGAGGATCTGGCGCAGCTGATCTATGACTTGAAATGCGCCAACCGCAGCGCCGCCATCAACGTCAAGCTGGTGAGCGAAGCGGGCGTCGGCACCATTGCCGCCGGCGTGGCCAAGGCCGGCGCGGAGGTCATCCTGATCTCCGGATTTGACGGCGGCACGGGCGCGGCGTCCATCAATTCCTCCATCCACAACGCCGGACTTCCATGGGAGCTGGGCATCGCGGAGGCGCACCAGTGCCTCATCATGAACGGTCTGCGTTCCCGCGTCCGCATCGAGTCCGACAGCAAGCTCATGAGCGGCCGGGACGTGGCCATCGCCGCCATGCTGGGCGCGGAGGAATTCGGCTTCGGCACAGGCCCGCTGGTGGCCATGGGCTGCGTGATGATGCGGGTGTGCAATCTGGACACCTGCCCCATGGGCATCTGCACCCAGAATCCCGAGCTGAGAAAGAAGTTCATAGGCAAGCCCGAGTACGTGATGAACTTCATGAAGTTCATGGCGCAGGAGCTGCGGGAATATATGGCGAAGCTGGGCGTGCGCACGGTGGACGAACTGGTAGGCCGCACGGACTTGCTGAAGGTGCGTCCCGCCCCCGCCGGTTCCCGCGCCAGCGAAATGGACTTGTCGGGATTGCTGAAAAACCCGCTGGTGGAGAACACCAACGTCCACTTTGACCCCAAGGCAGTTTACGATTTCAAGCTGGAACAGACTCCCGACATGAAGGTGCTGATGAAGAAGTTCAAAAAGAGCTTCGATATGGCGGAACCCAAGCCTATGACCGTTCAGATGGAGGTGGGCAACACCGACCGCACCTTCGGCAGCATTTTTGGCAGCGAGATCACGGCAAAATTCGGCAACACCCTCCCGGACGACACCTTCCGCGTGGTCTGCACCGGCTACGGCGGCCAGAGCTTCGGCGCGTTCATCCCCAAGGGGCTGACGCTGGAACTGATCGGCGACAGCAACGACTATCTGGGCAAGGGACTTTCCGGCGGCAAAATCATCGTCTACCCGCCGAAAAACGTGACCTATGACCGCAGTGAAAATATCCTCATCGGCAACGTGGCCTTCTACGGCGCCACCGGCGGCAAGGCGTTCATCAACGGCGTGGCCGGAGAACGGTTCTGCGTCCGCAACTCCGGCGCTATCGCCGTGGTGGAGGGCGTGGGCGACCACGGCTGCGAGTACATGACCGGCGGCACAGTGGTGGTGTTGGGCAAGACCGGCAAGAACTTCGCTGCTGGCATGAGCGGCGGCATTGCCTACGTGCTGGATGAGGATTGGGACTTCTACCAGCGGGTGAACAAGGACATGGTCACGCTGGAAAGCGTGGAGCATAAGTACGATGTGTCCCTGCTGAAAGACCTGATCCGGGAGCATGTGGAGGCCACAGGCTCGCCCCGGGGTAAGGAAATTCTGGAAAACTTCGGCGAATATCTGCCGAAATTCAAGAAGGTTCTGCCCCATGACTATGATAAGATGCTTCGCCTGATTGCCAAGATGGAGGAAAAGGGCGAGGACAGCGAGCAGGCGCAGATCGAGGCGTTTTACGCCATGAAAAACGGGAAATAAGGAGGCGGGAATATGGGAAAACCCACCGGATTTATGGAGATCGATCGGCAGACCAGCCGGGAGATCGCTCCTGAGGAACGTATCAAAAATTTCAATGAATTTCATATTCCGCTGCACTGCGACGAACAGCAGGCGCAGGGTGCGCGGTGCATGGACTGCGGCGTACCCTTCTGCCAGAGCGGCATGATGATCGGCGGCATGGCAAGCGGCTGCCCCTTAAATAACCTCATCCCCGAATGGAACGATCTGGTATATCAGGGGCGGTGGGACTTGGCGGCGAAGCGGCTCATTGCCACCAACCGCTATCCGGAATTCACCAGCCGGGTCTGCCCGGCGCTGTGCGAAGCCGCCTGCACCTGCGGCATGGCCACAGGGTCTCCCGTGGCGGTGAAGGAAAACGAGCGGGCAATCGTGGAGTACGGCTACGAAAGCGGCGCAATCCACGCCGTCCCGCCACCGGCGCGCACCGGAAAGCGGGTGGCGGTGGTCGGCACCGGCCCCTCCGGGCTGTCCGTTGCCGACCTGTTGAACAAGCGCGGTCACAAGGTGACCATGTATGAGCGCGCCGACCGGGTTGGCGGCCTGCTGATGTACGGCATTCCCAACATGAAGCTGGAAAAGTGGGTCATTGACCGCCGGGTGAAGATTCTGGAAGAAGAGGGCATCGAGTTCATTACCAACGCCGACGTGGGGCGAGACGTCTCCGCCGAGGAGCTAAAAGAGAATTACGACGCGGTGGTACTCTGCTGCGGCGCGAAAAAGCCCCGGGATATCGGCGTACCCGGACGGGACGCTGAGGGAATCTACTTCGCCGTGGACTACCTGACCAGCGTGACAAAAAGTCTGCTTGACTCCGATTTTGCCGACGGCAAGGCTGTCACGGCCAAGGGCAAGAAGGTGCTGGTCATCGGCGGCGGCGACACCGGCAACGACTGCGTAGGCACCGCCATCCGTCAGGGCTGCACGGGTATCATGCAGCTGGAAATGATGCCCTGTCCGCCCCAGACCCGCGCTCCCGGCAACGCATGGCCGGAGTGGCCGCGGGTGCTGAAAACCGACTACGGCCAGCAGGAGGCCATTGCCGTGTTCGGCCACGACCCCCGGGAATACCAGACCACCGTCAAGGAGTTCTACAAGAACGAAGCCGGGCAGGTCTGCGGGGCGCTCATTGCCCGTCTGGAAAGCAAGGTGGTGGACGGGCGGCGGATGATGGTTCCCACCGGGGAGGAATTCTCCGTAGAGTGCGATCTGGTGCTTATCGCGGCGGGATTTCTGGGCTGCGAGAGCTATGTCGCCGAAGCCTTCGGCGTGGATATGACGCCCCGGGGCAATGTGGCGGATGTGAAGTACGCGACCAGTCAACCCAAGGTATTTGTCTGCGGCGATATGCGCCGGGGACAGAGCCTTGTGGTGTGGGCACTGCGGGAAGGCCGGGACACCGCCGCCGTGGTGGACGAAAGCCTGATGGGCTATACAAACCTGTAATTGGCAAAAAACTCCCCGTTTTCCATCGAAAACGGGGAGTTTTACTATAGAACTCAGTCAAATACGTACATACCGAAAAACGCGATCAGACCGTCGCCGCAGGAATATTCCATACCGCACAGGTCTGCCAGCTTCTTGACGAAAATACAGTAAGCGGACATGCAGGAATATTTCAGGTCGGGGAACCGGCAAGGCTCGTTATTTTTTCTTGTGCAGGGGGAACACAGGGCGCAGCCGCTGGCGCCCACCAGAAAGCCGTCGCACCCTTCGTCACGGCAACGCTTCATCAGGCGGATCGCGGCGGTGTTGTGGCCGGATTTCCCCTTCTTGATGGCGGGAGTGTCGGTGTAGCTTTCCAACTGCCAGATGCTTTGCAGCACCAGCGCCTTTTTGTGGGCAAGGATTTTCTGCTTCATTTCCTCCGGCGTGCCGCAGTCCGGGGGACAGGAATGGTTCGCGCCGTACTGCCCGCAGAGGTTTTCCTCGCAGTAAGGCCGGAACGAGGGGTCAAAGACGATGTCGGCGGTATCCACTACCGCGGCGGCGGAAAAGCCTTCCTCGTAGGCATATTGTACCATTTGTTCTGCTGTCATATTGCATCACTCCATTTTTAGGCTCGATGGCACTCAGTATAGCACATTCAGATCAAATCCGCAATATCCTGAACCAAGCGAATTGTTTCCTCCCAGCCAAGGCAGGGGTCGGTGATAGACTTGCCGTAGACCCCCTCGCCGATTTTCTGACAGCCGGGTTCCAGATAGGATTCCACCATGAAGCCCTTGACCATGGTTTTGATGTCACTGCTGTGGCGGCAGGAGTGGAGCACCTCCTTGCAGATGCGGGGCTGCTCCTGATACTTTTTGCCAGAATTGGCGTGGTTGGCGTCCACAATCAGCGCCATGTTTTGAAGCCCCTTGGCGGTGTAGGCGTTGTACAGCCGTTCCAGCTCCTCAAAGTGGTAGTTGGGCATGGACTCGCCGTGCTTGTTTACATAGCCGCGGAGGATGGCGTGGGCAAGGGGATTGCCGGTGGTATCCACCTCCCAGCCCCGGTAGATGAAGGTGTGGGGGTGCTGGGCGGCCATGATGGAATTGAGCATGACGGAAATATCCCCGCTGGTGGGATTTTTCATGCCCACGGGAATGTCAATGCCGCTGGAGGTTAGCCGGTGCTCCTGATTTTCCACGCTCCGCGCCCCCACCGCCACGTAGGACAGCAGGTCGGAAAGATAGCGGTAATTGTCGGGGTAGAGCATTTCGTCGGCGGTGGGAACGCCGGTGTTGGCCAGCACATTGGTGTGCAGGCGGCGGATGGCGATGACGCCCTCCAGCATATCGGAGGTTTTCCGGGGGTCGGGCTGGTGCAGAAGCCCCTTATAGCCGTCGCCGGTGGTGCGTGGCTTGTTGGTGTAGACCCGGGGAATCAGAACCAGCTTGTCCGACACCGCTTCCTGCAATTTTGCCAGCCGCTCGCAGTATTCCAGCACCGCGTCCTCCCGGTCGGCGGAGCAGGGGCCGATGATCAGCACCATTTTGCCGCTTTTTCCGGTGAAAACGTCGGCAATTTCCTTGTCCCGGCGGGCTTTGACCTGAGAAAGTTCGGCGGTCAGGGGGTACTGCTCCTTGATCTCCTTGGGGATAGGCAGCTTGCGTTTGAAAATCATATTCTGCATGATGGTGTCCTCTCTTTACTTTTTTCTGTTTATGCGGTATGATAGGCGATACGATAGGAAGAAAAAGGAGTGGTTACTGTGACCGACCCGAAACGGAAATACTATGAAAAACGCGCCAATGTGCTGATCAAGAATCTCCACAGCCGCCATTTTGAAGCCTGCTACTGCGCAGACAAAGCCGAAGCGCTGAAAAAGGCGCTGGAATGGATTCCCGCCGGTTCCAGCGTGGGCTGGGGCGGCGCGATGTCGGCCCAGCAGATCGGCTTGTTAGACACCGTACGGACAGGGGACTACCGCGCCCTCGACCGGGAGCGGGCTGCGACCCCGGAGGAGCGGAAAGCAATCATGAAGCAGTGCCTTGGCGCGGACGTGTTCATCACCGGCGCGAACGCGCTGAGTCTGGACGGCCAGATGGTGAACATCGATGGCAACGGCAACCGGGTAGCGGCCATCGTCTATGGGCCGGAATCCGTGATCGTCATTGCGGGAATGAACAAGGTGATGGATTCTCTGGACGCCGCCGTGGAGCGGGCAAGAACGGTTGCCGCGCCCCAGAACAAGCAGCGCTTCGACTCCAAAACGCCCTGCGAGGTGACAGGCGCCTGCGCCGACTGCAAGAGCGATGGCTGCATCTGCAACCAGATCCTCATCACCCGTAACTGCAATCCCCCCGGGCGGATCAAATTTATCCTGGTAGGGGAAGATCTGGGCCTGTGAGGAGGAAAAACATGATCGAAAAAATCCGCGCTTTTGTGGAAAAGCATTGGGACATGGTCAGCTATCTCTTTTTCGGCGTGCTGACGACTGCGGTGAATTATCTGGTTTATCTGCCGCTTTACAATCTGCTGGGCATCAGCGCGGCCGTCAGCAATATCATTGCGTGGGTGGCGGCGGTGGCCTTCGCCTACGTGACGAACAAGCCCTTCGTGTTCAAGAGCCACGACTGGTCCATGAAAACCGTTTTGCCGGAGCTGGGCAAATTCGTCGGCTGCCGGGCAGCGTCCGGCGGTCTGGAAACGGTGCTGATACTCCTGACCGTGGACATCTTGGGCTGGAACGGAAATATCTGGAAGCTGATTATCAGCGTTCTGGTGGTCATTCTGAATTACGTCTCCAGCAAGCTGCTGGTCTTCCGCAAGTGAGCGTTTCCCCATTGCCGAATGGCAATGGGGGATTTTTTAACCGTAGCGCTCCTTGAGGTACAGCATGGCCTCCCGGTAGCCCTCGAGGCCGTGACCTTTGATGGTCTTCACGCAGGCCATTCCGGCGTAGGAAGTTTGCCGGAACGGTTCTCTTGCGTCCACGTCGGAGATGTGGACTTCTACGGCGGGGATGGAAACGGCTTTCAGGGCGTCCAGAATGGCTACGGAGGTGTGGGTATAGGCGGCGGGGTTGATGACGATGCCGTCCACCTTGCCGTATGCCCACTGGATTTTGTCCACAATGTCCCCTTCGTGGTTGGACTGGTACTGCTCCACTTCCAGATCCTCGGCGCTGGCGGTTTCGTCCAGCAGCCGCAGAAGATCGGCAAAGGTATTTTTGCCGTAGATACCCGGCTCCCGGATGCCAAGCATGTTCAGGTTGGGGCCGTTGATGACCAGAATTTTCATATGAGTTCCTCCATGATCGACAAAATGGCGGCGACGGTTTCCTCGGCGGGGCCGTCATTGCTGACGGTGTGATCGGCAAAGGCGGCATACATGGGGGCGCGCTTTGCGAACATTGCGTCCAAGGGACTAGCCTGGGACAGGGGACGGCCGTCGGTGGGCAGCTTGGAAATGTCCCGTTTCAGCCAGAAAATCACGCCGTTCTGGTGAAGCATCGGGTAGTTTCGCGGCTGGGTCACACAGCCGCCGCCGGTGGCGATGACCAGCGCGGACTGTTTGCCCAGCCGGGACAACGCTTTCGTCTCCCAGTCCCGGAAAACGGCCTCGCCGTCCTCCGCAAAAATTGCGGGGATGGACTTACCCGCAAGACAGATGATTTCCTCGTCGGCGTCCACCAGGTTCCGGCCAAGTTTGTCCGCAAGCAGAGCACCGATGGTGCTTTTCCCGCACCCCGGCATTCCGATGAGGACGATGTTTGCCATCTGAGCGGCAAGATTTGCGTGGATTTCGGCAATGGCGGCGTCGTCAATGGATGTGCCGGTAAAATACTCGGCGGATTCCTTGGCCTGTGCTACCAGCATCCAAAGACCGTTGGCGCAGGGGATATGAAGCGCTTCGGCGTCCAGCAGCAGCTGGGTGCGGGCGGGGTTGTAGATCACGTCCAACACCCCTTCCAGCTTGGGGAACCGCTTCAAATCCACGGGAGAAACGCCGGTGTTGGGGTACATGCCGACGGGGGTCGCGTTGACGATGACGGCGGCGTCTTCGTGACGCTGCAGGTTCTCGTAATTGTTTTCCCCGGAACGGGAAATGACCACGGCCTCAGCACCCAGCCCAGTCAAAACAGCAGTGACGGTATTGGAAGCCCCGCCGCTGCCCAGCACCAAAACCTTCTTTCCGGCGACATCCAGACCGCTTCGCTTCAAAAGGGAAGCAAAGCCAAAATAGTCCGTGTTGTGGCCGAAAAGGGTGCCGTCCTCTCTGCGGACGACAGTGTTCACCGCCCCCAGCTTTTTAGCAGCCGGGGACAATTCGTCCAGATAGGGGATGACCGTTTTTTTGTAGGGAATGGTGACATTCAGCCCGGTAAAGCCCCCGTTTTTCAGGAAATCCGCAACTTCCTCCGGCTCTTTTTCAAAGAGCGTGTAGGAATAATCCCCGAGACAGGCATGAATCTGGGGGGAGTAGCTGTGCCCCAGCTTCCGACCCAGCAGTCCGCATTCCATCAGACCACCTCCGTGTAGCTGCCTAAGTATTTGAATTCCTCACACATCTCGTCCAGCTCGCACATCAGCTGAACGAATTCCTCGGAATAAATGGAGGTTTCCAGATCGAAATAGAACATGAACTCAAATTCCCGGTCGGGGATGGGGCGGGATTCCAGCTTCGTGACGTTGATGCCCAAAGTGTAAAGCCGTGCCAGCACCTTGTAAAGAGCGCCGGGCTTGTGGCTCAGAACCATCATGATGGAGGTCTTGTCGGAGCCGGGGTAAATTTCCAGATTCCGGCTGATGCAGATGAAGCGGGTGCGGTTGTTGCCCTTGTCCTGCACGGAGCTGCGCAGACAGTCCAGTCCGTACAGCTCGGCGCAGGCGCGGCTGGACAGGGCGGCAACGTCCTTTCTGCCGGACTGGGCGACCATCTGGGCGGCCACGGCGGTGTTGTCCACGGGAATGACATTCACGCCGGGGAGACTGTGGAGGAAGTTGCCGCACTGGTTGATGGCCTGCTCGTGGGAATACACTTCCTTGATATCGGCGAGGTTCGTGCCGGGATTGACCAGTAGATTGTGGTCGATTTTCAGCCGGAAGGTGCGGACGATGGAGAAATTATGCTCGATCATCAGGTCGTACACCTTGTTCACGGAACCGGCGGTGGAATTTTCGATGGGCAGAATGCCGTACTGACACAGCCCCTGATCGATGGCGCTGAACACGGCCTCAAAGGACTTGAAGTACATAATAAAGGGATTTTTGAAGATTTTTTCACAGGCGATCTGGGAGTAAGCGCCCTCCACGCCCTGACAGGCGACCATGGGCGCCTGCGGGAAAAGCTTCGGCGTATGCTCGATGGCCTGCGTGATGTTCCGGTAAAGGGGGCTGCATTCCCCGTTGCGCTTGGACTGGTAGCTGCGGCTCAGCTCGAACAGCATGGAGTACAGCACCCGAGTGTAATTGGCCATTTCGGGGCCGGCCTTTTCCGCCACGTCCTGAAGCTTCGCCCGTTCCCGGGCGGGCTGGAAAATGGGCAGGTTATTGGCCTTTTTGTAGTCGGCGACCTGAGCGGCGACATGCATCCGCTGGCAGAACAGGCGAACCAGTTCGTCGTCGATTTTGTCGATCTCACTGCGAATCTCATTTAAATCCATTTACGGTTTCCTCCTGTCTGTCTGGGTGTTGCCCAGAATCATGTCGAAAATGGCGATGGCGGCCGCGGCCTCGATCACCGGAACGGCTCTGGGGACGATGCAAGGATCGTGGCGGCCTTTGACGATCAGCTCCTGCATTTCTCCACTGCTTAAGCTGACGCTCTGCTGGGGGCGGGAAATGGAGGGGGTGGGCTTGAGAGCCGCCCGGAAAATCAGGGGCATTCCGGTGGTGATGCCGCCGAGAATTCCCCCGGCATTGTTGGTGACGGTGCGGATTTGCCCATCCGATATAACGTAATCGTCGTTATTCTGGCTGCCCCGCAGATTTGCGGCGGAAAAGCCCGCACCGAATTCCACACCCTTCACGGCGGGAACGCCGTAGACGATTTGGGCAATTCGACTCTCCACGCCGCCGAACATGGGTTCTCCCACCCCGGCGGGAAGACCGGTGACAGCGCATTCCACAATGCCGCCCACGCTGTCGCCGTCACCCTTGGCGGCGGAAATGGCATCCCGCATCTGTGTCCCTGCGTCCGGTTTTATCACCGGGAAATCCGGCTGGATGGAATCTCTATCCGGGGCGAGGAGGTCAAAAGGCGTGTCGGAAATGCCCGCAATGGCGGCAATATGGGCGAAAACCTGAATTCCCATGCCCTCCAGCCATTGTTTGCACAGTCCTCCCGCAATGCAGAGCGGCGCGGTCAGACGGCCGGAAAAGTGTCCGCCCCCGGCGGCGTCCTGAAAGCCGCCGTATTTGATCTGAGCGGTGAAATCCGCATGACCGGGACGGGGGCAGTCCTTCAGATTGGCATAGTCCCCGGATCGGGTGTTTTTGTTGTAAATCGCGGCGGCAATGGGCGCGCCGCAGGTGAAGCCATCCAGAATTCCGGAGAGAAACTCCGGCCGGTCGGCCTCTTTTCGCGGCGTTGACCAGTCGTTCTGACCGGGGGCGCGGCGGTTCAGGAAGATTTGCAGCGCGTCCGTGTCCACGGGCAGACCTGCCGGAATGCCGTCCAGCGTCATGCCGATGGCCGCGCCGTGGGATTGGCCGAAAATGGACAATTTCAGATTTTCACCGTAGGTACTGCTCATAGTTACCTCCTAAACGGGCGTATTCTTCAAAGAATTTTGGATAGGATTTTTCCACGCACTCCGTGCCAAGAATGGCCACGGGTGCTTTGCAGGCCGTCGCCGCGATGGCGGCGGACATGGCGATGCGGTGATCGTTCATGGCATCCACCGTCCCGCCGACCAGCCCCGTGCCGTACACCGTCAGGGTGTCCTCGGAAGCCTGTGCCTTTCCGCCCAGCGCTTCCACCATGGCAATAACGGACGCGACCCGGTCGGATTCTTTCAGCCGCAGCCGCCGGATGTCCGTGAACACAGCGCCATTTTTACACGCCGCCGTAACGGCGAGAATGGGGACTAAATCGGGAATATCAGCGGCGGAAATGACGGGGCTATTTTCCAGCGCGGGAAGCAGATCAAAGACCGCCCGGTCACCCTGGGGGGAATCCGGGGAGAGGTTCGTCACCTCTACACTGCTGCCCAACGCCTTTGCAGCAAGGAAGAACGCGGCGTTGCTCCAATCGCCTTCTACCGTCAGCGTGCCGGGGGAGTGGAACGGGGTGCCGCCGGTCACGACAAAATCCGACGTTTCTTTTCCAAATATTTCCATTGCCCGCTGGGTCATGGTGATATAGGGGCGGGATTCCACCTTCCCGGTCAGACGGATGCGGCTTTTCCCCGGAATCAGGGCGGCGGAAAGCAGCAGCCCCGTAATAAACTGGCTGGAAACGCCGCCGTCGATGACGTATTCTCCCGCCCGCAGACGCCCGGTGCAGCGAACGGTATCCGCAGTCGGGCGGGTGAGGGTGCAGCCCATACGTTCCATTTCCTCCCACAGCGGGGAGAGAGGGCGGCTGGGGAGCCTGCCCTCCAAATGAAACGTTGCGTCAACGCCCAAAGCCCCGGCCACTGGCAGCAGAAATCGCAGGGTAGAGCCGCTGTCGTGGCAGCGAAGCGCTGTCTGCCGGGGGATTTCCTTCACCGGGACGACCCGGTAGCCGGAGTCGGTTCGTGTGATGTCCGCACCCAGAGCGTTCAGGCAGCCCATGGTCGCTTCGATGTCCCGGTTGGTTTCAGGGCAGAAAAGAGTGGTGGGCGCGTCGGCAAAGGCGGCGCAGATCAGCAAGCGGTGCGCCTGAGACTTCGAGGGGATGGCGCGGACGGTTCCCGAAAGTTTCCCGGGAAAAATGGTGATATCCATATCAAAGACCTGCCTGAATAAAGGATTTCAGGGATTCGACCTTGGTCGGGGTAATGGCACAGTCGCCGATAGCACGGGGGATGATGAGATTCACCGTGCCGCCGGAACGCTTCTTGTCCGAGAGCGTGTAGCTGAAAAGATCGTCCGCGGAGTAGTCCGTCCGGGTGGGCAGACCGAATTGTCCCAGAAGTGCCACGATTCGCGGCGTATCGGCGCAGGCGGATGCCCGGCTGACGATGGCCATACCGATGGCGACGGCCTTGCCGTGGGAGATGGCAAAATGGCTCTTTGCCTCCACGCCGTGACCGACGGTGTGACCCAGATTCAGCTTCATCCGCGCGCCGGTGTCGAATTCGTCCTCCATGACCACGTCCCGCTTTAATTCCACACAGCGGGTGATGACCGCTTCCCGGTCAAAGGCAAGCCCCTTTTCTTCCAGATGGGCGAACAGCTTCGGGTCGTACAGCACGCCGTACTTGATGACCTCGGCGCAGCCGTCCCGGAAAATATCCGTGGGGAGGGAATTTAAGGTATCCGTGTCGCACAGCACCAGACTTGGCTGGCAGAAGGCACCGGCAAGGTTCTTCCCGGCGGGGAGATCAATGGCGGTTTTGCCGCCCACGGAGGAATCCACGGCGGCAAGCAGGGTCGTGGGAACCTGAATGAAGCGGATGCCCCGCAGATAGCTTGCGGCGGCGAAGCCCGCCAGATCGCCCACCACGCCGCCGCCCAGAGCGACGATCATGTCGGAGCGGGTCAGCCGGTTTCCCGCGAGAAAGTTCAGAAGATCGAGGAAAATCTGCCCGTTCTTGCTTTCCTCCCCGGCAGGGAAAACATAGGAAACCACGGAAAAACCGGCGCTTTTCAGGCTCTCTTCTACAGCTGCGCCGTAAAGGGGATAGACGTTGCTCTCGCTGACGACGCAGATTTTCTGCGCTTTTCCCAGCTTTTTCGCTTCCGCGCCCAAAGTGGGCAGCAGCCCCTGACCAATCAGAATATCATACTGTCTGGAGGCGCGGACGGTAACGGTGTTCATCCGTCCACCTCCTCTTTGCGCTTTTTGCCCTCGTCCAGCAGCCGGACTAATGTGTCCATATCATCCGCGGCAATGGCGTCCCGGTAGGCGGACAGGCTCTCAATATAGCTGTCCAGCTCGAAAAGAACATTGTCCTTGTTTTCCATGAACAGCTCCGCCCACATTTGAGGATTCAGCCACGCGACGCGGGTCAGGTCTTTGTAGCTTCCGGCAGAAAATCCCTTGTGCTTCAGGGCGGTGGGGGACTTGATGAAGGCGTTGCTGAGAATGTGGGGCATCTGGGAGGTAAAGGCAATCATTTTGTCGTGCTCTTCCGCTGTTGTGACGGAGAAAAAGCCGAAATGACAGGGTTTCAGTGCGGTTTTTACCCGGTCTAACAGCTGGATATCGTCATACACCGGCGGAACCAGCACCATGGGTGCGCCCGCAAAGAGGTTTGCCCGGCTGTATTTGAAGCCGGAGAACTGGGAGCCTGCCATGGGATGCCCGCCCACGAAGGTGAAGCCGTACCGTTCGGCGAGAGGGAAGCACCGGCTGCAAACCTCCCGCTTGATGCCGCAGCAGTCGATGACCAGCGCGTCCTTGGATACAAGGGGCGCGTTCTTTTCCAGCCAGTCGGCGCAGCCGCCGGGGTAGATGGCAAGCAGAATCAGGTCGCACTCCGGAATGGTGGTTTCGTCCAGCCGCCCGTGGACTGCGCCGGAAAGCATGGCAAAGGACAGCATACTTTCGTTTCGCTGAATGGCGTAGACGGTGTGTCCCTCCAGAGCGTAGGCTCTGGCAAGGGAGCCGCCGATCAGGCCGAGACCCAAAATACCGACTTTCATACAAGAACCTCACGAATCTGCCGGACTTTCCGGCTGATCTCATCGAACTGTGGCGGCGTGATGGACTGGGCGCCGTCGCACAGCGCGTGGGCGGGATCGTTGTGGACCTCCACCATGATGCCGTCGGCACCGGCGGCGGTGGCCGCGTAGGCCATGGGGGCGACCAGATCGGCCTTGCCGGTGGCATGGCTGGGATCGACCACCACGGGCAGGTGGGTCAGATTGTGCAGAACGGGGACTGCGGAAAGGTCGAGGGTGTTCCGGGTGGCGGTCTCAAAGGTGCGGATGCCCCGCTCGCAGAGGATGACCTTGCTGTTGCCCTCGCTCATGATATATTCGGCGCTCATGAGCAGCTCCTGCAAGGTGTTGGCAAGTCCCCGTTTCAGCAGAATGGGCTTGTCGGTCTTGCCCAGCTCTTTCAGAAGGTCAAAGTTCTGCATATTCCGCGCACCTACCTGAATGATATCCACATCGGCGAACAGATCGAGGGTGGAAATGTTCATGATCTCCGTGACGATGGGCAGCCCCGTGGCCTTTTTGGCCTCCAGAAGCAGCCGGATGCCCTCGCCCTTCATGCCCTGAAAGGCGTAGGGGGAGGTGCGGGGCTTGAACGCGCCGCCCCGGAGAATGGATGCGCCGGATTCCTTGACGGCGGAAGCGACGGCAATGATCTGCTCCTCGGATTCCACGCTGCACGGGCCTGCGATCATGGCAAAATACCCGCCGCCGATGCGGGCGTTTCCCGCCTCGATGATGGTGTCCTTGGGGTGGAATTTCCGGTTGGCCTGCTTGAACGGCTCAGAGACCCGCTTGACGGTCTCAACCATTTCCAGGCTTTTCAGAAGGTCGATGTCCACCCGGCTGGTGTCGCCGACCAGACCGAGAATGGTGACCTCCGAGCCTTCGGAAATGTGAACGTCCAGATTCATATTTTTGAGCCAGTCCACAAGGTGCTGGATCTGGGAGGGCGTGGTGCCGTTTTTCAATACTGCGATCATTGCTTAACATCTCCTGATAATAAAATAACGCCGCACGGCAATTCGTGCGGCGTCTTGAGATAACCCTTTAAGCTCCTGAAAATTTTCTGCAGCACAAATCGCTATTACTTTTTTCGGGTAAAAAAGTAATAGTAATAAAAGGAAAAGCTGGCAGAAGAGTTCATGGTGACCATACAAAAAGGCTCCTTGTTCAGTAGCTGCGGACATTATACCACGGGCGGCGGAATATTGCAAGAGGGATTTACAAAAATCGTCCCATTTTTCCAAAGCCGGGGATCACTGAATATGCGTATGATTGTTGATATGATCCTGACAGTAGCAGTAGTAGCCCTTGCACTTGGAGCAGTAGCGGAATTCCAGCTCCGGATTTGTCACATCGGTGCGTCCGCAGATCGTGCAGCGGTGGGTGTAGGGGGCTTTCGGCGTGGCAGTGGAGGCTTCGTAGGAGCCGGCGTTGAAATGAATGACCTTCGCCTTGGGCTGCTTGGGCTTCCTGCGGAACAGGCGGCTGGCATTGGCACGCCAGGACACGGGAATCACGTTCAGCACGTCCTTGCCGAAGAAAAGGAAATAGTTGGCAAGGGAGACCACGGAGAACAGATTGTAAGGGAAGGGGTCGGTAAACAGACTGAGCAGCACCAATGCCAGATCGACCAGCGCGAAAATCCACGCCTTTATGGGGATGATGAAAAACAGCAGAAAATTTGCGTCGGGGTACAGCGTGGCATAGCTGAGGAACAGACTCAGGTTCAGGTAGGTGACGCTGGCCTGACCGCCGAAGATCATGCAGTAAATGTCCATCATCACCACGCCGGTGAGGTAGAACAGGTTGAACCGCAGGGTGCCCCACACATTTTCCATGGCTCTGCCCAGGGAGTAGTAGCAGAGCAGGGTGATGGCGGTGAGCAGAATGCTCCCGGCGCTGTAGGTCAGGGGATAGGTGATCAGCCGCCAGACCTGACCCTGAAGAATGGCCTCCCGATTGAAGCAGAGCGCACTGTACAGAAGCATGCTGCCGGACATCTGGCTGAACAGGTAGACCACGGCGGTGCCGATGACGATGTAAAGCATCAGATTGGGGATGCCCTTATCCCGGTTTTTGAAGCAGAAAAGCTCAAATTTTTTGCGTAAATTTTTCACGGTACTCAACTCCTAATACTATTTCCTGATTAAAATCTTTTCTAAAGATCATAATGGAAGTTCAGTATAAAAAACGTATCCCCATTCTATCAGCAATTCATTCAAATGTCTATATCGGATTTGTAAACAAAAAGCTTGACTTTTTTAGAAAATCGTGTAGAATACAGTGTTGAACTGCATACAAGCCTTATCAAGAGTGGTGGAGGGAACGGCCCGATGAAACCCGGCAACCTGTTTATACAAGGTGCCAAATCCGGCGGCAAACGAAAGATGAGGATTCGATAGGAGCGCACATCGAATCTTCGGTGTGCGGTTTTTCTTTTTCAGGTTTCGTTATAGAAAGAAAGGAAAAACAAAATGGAAAAAAGACTTTTTACCTCTGAATGTGTCACCAACGGACACCCTGACAAAGTAGCGGACTCCATCTCCGACGCCATTCTGGACGCCTGCCTTGCGCAGGACCCCCATTCCCGCGTGGCCTGCGAGACCATGGTCACCACAAACTTCTGCATCATCTGCGGCGAGATCACCACGAAAGCTACCGTTGACTACGCTGCCGTTGCCCGGGAGGCCATCCGGAAGATCGGCTATGTCTACCCCGGCGACGGCTTCGACGCCGACACGGTGGAGATTCAGTGCCGCATCCACACCCAGTCCGCCGATATTGCACTGGGAACCAACGACGAGGTTGGCGGCGCGGGAGATCAGGGCATGATGTTCGGCGGCGCCTGCACCCAGACCCCGGAGCTGATGCCCCTGCCTGCCGCACTCAGCCGCGCCCTTTGCAGCCGCCTGACCCAGTGCGTCCACGAGACGGACTTGCTTCGCCCCGACGGAAAGACGCAGGTTACGGTGGAATTCGACGAGCAGGGCAACGTGGTGGGCATCGACACCGTGGTCGTTTCCGTTATGCACAGCGCGGATTTCGAGATTGAGGCGCTGAGAAAATACGTCCGGGAGAATGTGATTGCCCCGGTTCTGGAGCGTTACGGCTTCCACATTGAGAATGTCGCCCATATCCACATCAACCCCACCGGCAATTTTGTCATCGGCGGCCCCAACGGCGACACCGGCCTGACCGGGCGGAAGATCATCGTGGACACTTACGGCGGCTATTTCTCCCACGGCGGCGGCGCATTCTCCGGCAAGGACCCCACCAAGGTTGACCGCAGCGCGGCGTATATGGCGAGATACATGGCCAAAAATCTGGTTGCCGCGGGTCTTGCAACCAAGGTGCAGGTGCAGCTGGCCTACGCCATCGGCGTTGCCCAGCCGGTGTCCCTTCGGGTGGACAGCTACGGCACCGGCAAAATCTCCGACGAGAAAATGACGGAGCTTCTCCGGCAGACCTGCGACATGACCCCCGCCGGGATTATCCGCAAGCTCGACCTTCGTCGTCCCATCTACGCAGACACCGCCGCCCACGGCCACTTCGGCATTGAGAGCCGCCCGTGGGAGCAGACAGATCTGGCGGACAAGCTGCGTGAGCTGGCAGGAATCTAATATAAGACAGCGGGGGAGGGCAAATGGCCTTTCCCCGCAAGTTTTTTATATTCTCTTGGCAAATCGGGAAGAATATGGTATGATACCCTCAGAAAAAAGGTCGGGAGGAATTCCTATGCTGGATTTTATCAGAATTGCCTGCGCCGTACCGGCGGTCAGGGTGGGGGATACGGCGAAGAACGCGGAGGATATCTGCGCCTATATCGAAAAAGCCGACGGGGAGCGGGCGGATATCGTCCTGTTCCCGGAGCTGGCGCTTACCGGGTATTCCTGTCAGGACTTGTTCTTTCAGGACACCCTCTGGACGGGAGTTCAGCAGGGGATCCGGAAAATTGCCGGCTGCACGAAAAATTACCCCAATGTGACGGCGGTGGTGGGGTTGCCCGTCCGGACGGGAATGCGACTGTATAACTGCGCCGCCGTCATTTCCCGGGGAAAGATTCACGCCCTGGTGCCGAAGACCTACATTCCCAATTATAATGAGTTTTACGAAAAGCGCTGGTTTTCCTCCGGGTCGGAGGTGACGGAGGATGTGGCGGAGCTTCTGGGCGAGCCTGTCCCCGTTCTCCCGAGAGCCGTTTTCCGCGTTGGCGGAACGCTGCTGGGCGTGGAGATCTGCGAGGATATGTGGACGCCCCTGCCGCCGTCTACGTTTCTGGCGCTGAACGGCGCGGAGGTGATTCTGAACCTCTCCGCCTCCAACGAAACCATCGGTAAGCGCGCCTACCGCCGGGGGCTGGTGCAGCACCAGTCCGCCGCGCTGAACTGCGTCTATGCCTACTGTTCCGCCGGTTCCACGGAGTCTACCCAGGATTTGATTTTCTCCGGCCAGAGCCTGATCGGGGAGAACGGAAGGCTCCTTGCCGAAACGGAAGAACCCATCGCGTCGGACTATATGCTGGTCTGCGACTGCGACCTGGGCAGAATTCGCGCCGACCGGATGAAAAACAAGGGCTTCAAGGACGCCGCCCGGCAGAACCAAGGCAGTCCCGCCGTCCTGATAGACACCCGCGCCCCGGAGCTTCGCGGTGACGGCACGCGCTACCCGTTGGCGAAGCTGCCTTTCGTCCCCGCGGGGAAGGAGAACCGCGTCCAGCGGTGCATGGAAATTTTCCACATGCAGGTGGCGGGGCTGAAACAGCGGCTGTCCATTCTGGGCAGCGCGAAAGCGGTCGTCGGCATTTCCGGGGGACTGGACTCCACGCTGGCGCTGCTGGTGTCCGTGGAGGCCATGCGCCAGCTGGGGCGGCCTGCGTCCGACGTCTGCGGCGTGACCATGCCCTGCTTCGGCACCTCCGACCGGACGTACAACAATTCCTGGGAGCTGATGCGCACCCTGGGAATTTCCTGCAAGGAAATCAATATCAAAGACGCGGTGAACCTCCACTTTTCCGACATCGGCCACGACCCCAACGTCCACAACGGCACCTACGAAAACTCTCAGGCCAGAGAACGGACGCAGATTCTCATGGACTATGCCAGCGTCGTCGGCGGCATCGTGGTAGGAACGGGGGATTTGAGCGAGCTGGCTCTCGGCTGGTGTACCTACAACGGCGACCACATGAGCATGTATGGCGTGAACGCCTCCATTCCCAAGACCCTGATCCGCTGGATGATCGACGCGATTTCGGAAATGCCCGCCTTCGCCCCCTCCCGGGCGGTGCTTCAGGACATTCTGGACACCCCCATCAGCCCGGAGCTGCTGCCCCCGGACGCCGAGGGGAAGATCGCCCAGCACACCGAAGACTTGGTCGGCCCCTACGCGCTGCATGACTTTTTCCTGTATTATGTCCTCCGTTTCGGCTTCCGCCCCACGAAAATCTACACCCTGGCCTGGCGGGCGTTCGCGGGAGATTTTGAGCCGGAAGTCATCAAAAAATGGCTGAAAACCTTCTATCGCCGGTTCTTCACCCAGCAGTTCAAGCGCAGCTGTCTGCCCGACGGCGTGAAGGTCGGCTCCGTGACCCTCAGCCCCAGAGGGGACTGGCGGATGCCCAGCGACGCCGGCGCAAGACTGTGGCTGGACGAAGTTGAAAGTCTATAATATATGTAAGCCCCCGGTTCGACAGAACCGGGGGCGCATTGTGTATTGTAATCAGAAATCGATGGCTTCGCCGTTCAGGGTCAGGGTATTCTCCGCACCCAGGGTGAGGACATAGATATCCTCCGGCTGACCCTTGGCGATCAGGTCGGCAAGAACGATGGTCGCCGTGTGGGTGCCGTCGGTGAAGGCGATTTTCTCAATGCCCTGGTTTTGCAGATAGCCCAGCGCCCGGAGGGTGCCGGTGAGAACAGCGCCGTCGACACTGACCGTCAGGGTCAGAACGCCGTCCGCGGTTTCCGCCTGGTGCTTCAGCGTGCTGCCATCCAGGTTGAGCACCCGGTAGAGCGGCTCCCGCTTGTCTGGTTCTTCAGAGGAAGCGGATACCGTGCCGACGATGGTGTCCAGGACAGTTCCGTCGCCGGATTTCCGCTCCACCTTGCCGGTGGTGTACAGCCCGGAGGTGTCCGGTTCTATCTCACTGCCGTCAACCTGATTACCTGTGTCGGTGTTATATCCACCGCCGCCGATGGCCGCACCGTAACCTCCTAATAGGCACGGATCTCCGCCTGTAGCCTCCACCCGGGAATCCTTGGAGATGGTAACATCGCTGCCGCTCCCTTTATAGCCACCGCCGATGCCTGCGCCGCACAACCCGCCATTGGCAATAACCTTCCCGCCGGAGATGGTGATATCACTGCCGTTGCCTCTAGGTCCGCCGCCGATGCCTGCGCCGCACCACCCGCCATTGGCGGTGACTTCTCCGCCGGTGATGGTGATATCACTGCCGCTCCCTAAAACGCCACCGCCGATGCCTGCGGCCTCACCTCCGCCGTTGGCGGTAATCTCCCCGCCAGTGATGGTGATATCGCTGCCGCTCCCTTCATAGCCGCCGCCGATGCCAGCACCGCCATGCCCGCCATTGGCGGTCAGCTCTCCTTCTCCGCTCTCGGAGCCGATGGTCAGGTTGCCGTCATTGGCCTTTTCCACGCCGGCGTGCTTATCGCCGCTGGAAACAGTGTTGATGCCTTCCAGGTTCAGATTGACGTTGCCCTCGCCCTCGGTTTTGATTGCCGTGCCGCCGGCGCGGATGTTGGTATCCTTGATGGTCACATTGGCGGTGGTACCGCCACCCGCCTTGATGGTGATGGTGTTGCCGGTCTGCTTCCCCTTGCTGGTGATGGTGGGGTTGCTGTCCTCTGCGCTGCTTCCTCCCTGAGAGACGGTCTGGGTCGTGCCGCCCTCGGCATTTGCGGTGGCGGTGATCTCAATGCTGCCGTTTTCCAGATTCCATTCCGCGGCCAGAACCGCCGTGGGCAGGAATGCCGCGATCAGCAGCAGAGACGCAATTCGAACGATCAATTTACCCATATGGTTTCCTCCTGACTGTGACGTTCCCGGCAGGAGTAGCTGCCGCCGGGGTGTGGAACAAGGCTTCCGATGTGACGCTGGTTTGCGTACCATTCTGACGATTCTTATTCTACCAGATATTCCCGCAAAATGCAAGAAAGATTTATAAAAGAATCGGCTGAATCTGCCGCCCCGCCAGCGCTTCCGTCATGGCCTGGGGAATCATCGCAAAGTCCGCGACCATGCTGGTGGGTTTCTTCGCAGCGTCGTCCTGCCCGAAGGGGACAAAATAGTAGTGCTTCCGGGCGAGGAGCCTGCCGATATTCTCCGCCGCGCCCGCCAGCGCGTCGTTGCTGGACACGGCGACGAGAACCGGGCGGCCGTTGCGCAGGTGACTTTTCGCCGCCATGGTCACCGGGGTGTCGGCGATGGAATGGGCGAGCTTTGCCAGGGTATTTCCGGTGCAGGGGGCGATGATGAGAATGTCGAACAGCTTTTTCGGCCCCACCGGCTCCACCTGGGCAAGGGTGTGCAGCGGCGGCGTGCCGCAGATGGTTTCCGCCATGACGATATGCTCCCGCGCCGTCCCGAAGCGGCTGTCAACGCTATAAGCGGCGTCGGAGAAAATGGGGGTCACGTGATGCTCCCGGCTGAGCTGCTCCATAACGGGGAACACAATAGAATAAGTACAAAACGAGCCGCACACGGCAAATCCGATTTCCATTATCATTCCTCCCTGCACAAACGAACGTAGGTTTCCGCAATTAGACGGCCGGAGCTTTCCGGCATGTGGACGCCCGGCAAGCCCCGCGCCACGATGACGGAATCGCCCTCCATGCCGGTTCTGGACGCGAGGTCGATTTTCACGCAGTCGGGGTGGCACTGGGCAAGCTGTTCTTTCGTCAGCAGCTTTTCCGGCGCGGTGTTGAGAATCAGGCGGTACTTGCCCAAAGTCTCCGCCATCCGGGCGGTATCCACCGCGGCGTAGCCCAGCCCCCGGCACATGGCGCGGTCGGCGTCCTTCCGTGCCGCGACGGTCAGGTCAGCCCCCAGGGCGTGGAGAATCTGCCCCAGGCATTTCCCGATACGTCCCCAGCCGATCACCAGCACGGGACACTGCCGCAGGGTCATAGGCAGGTAGGACAGGGCGATCTCCACGGCGCACTCGGCGGTTATGTAGGCGTTTTCCGCCTGATACTGGGCGTCCTTCAAAAAATCGATACACCGGTAATTGTCCAGCGCCGGGTGGTCAAGATTTCCGCCGCAGACCGTCACGTCCGGCGGAAGCTGCGCCAGCAGATTTTCCACACTTTCCCCCATGCGAAGCGTCCCATCCGGCGCGAAGCTGGGAACGTCCAGCAGTACCGCGCCCACGTCAGAGCCGGAGCGCTCGGCCAGATCAATGTAAAAATTTCCCAGATATTCTCCGGCATAGCGGGCGGCCGCTGTGCCGCCGGCGCAGTAAAGCCGTTTGCCATCCATCGGCATCACTCCTTCCTGCCAGAATATGCAGGGCGTTCTCTGCTGGTGCTTGATTTTTCGGAACTTTTCTGTATAATGAAAGAAAAAGGGGTGAAGCGTATGCAGAGACTTGGATTTATACATGATATGATGGACGTGAAGGTGCTGATCCTGTTCGTGATGGCAAGGGTCAACTATCCCGTGAATATGCAGCAGATCTACGAGCTTTGCTATCAGGACGACTGCCTGAGCTATTTCGACGTCTGCACCGCGATTCCTGAAATGGTGAAGTCCGGCCACCTGAAGCAGGTGGAGAACGATTGCTATGAGATCACGGACAAGGGCAAGGCGGACGGCTCTCTGACGGAGGATTCCATCGCCTACACGGTCAAATGCCGGGCGGACAACGCCGTCAACCGGTTCAACCGTCAGATCCGCCGTTCCAGCTTCGTCAAGACCCAGATCATCCCCCGGGACAATGGGGACTATTCCGTGGTCATGGCGCTGGATGACGAGATGGGCAATCTGATGACGCTGGAACTGCTGGCACCGAACCAGCGTCAGGCGGTGCGCCTTGGGAAGCTCTTTGAAAAAAAAGCGGAAGCGGTCTACAATCTGACCATGGCGGAGCTGCTGGACGATGAGGACGAAGCGGACGATTAAGATTGCTCTGTGCGCAGGGCTGATACTGGCGGCAGCCGCTTGTTTCCTACTGCTTCGCAGCAAAACGGTGTATGGAATTTCCGAGGGAACTTATCGCATGGTAACGGAGGACGGCAGCGAGAATGCCCCGGCTATCCACTTTGACATGTCCGGGGAAAAGATACGGTTTGTCTTCGGAATGGATCCGAGGATGTCGTTCGCGTATACCGGGACTGTCCAGCTGGACGGAAAGGTCAGGCTGCGGGCGGACAATGGGGGAGAGACTTGGATTTTTGAAGTGCCGGATAATGACACAATCGTATTTGTCCGAAGCGGGTCTTCCGACTTCGTGGGCGAAGCTCTGCCGGACGGCGCGGTATTCCGCTACGTGTCTGAATAAATGAAAACCCGGCCGCCCCTTGTCGGAATGAGGAAAATGTGGTATAGTAACCTTACACCGAAAGATCGGTGAAACGAAAGGAGCTGCCGCATATGAAATTCCAGTACAGTGAGAAAAAAGTAAAGCTTCCCGGGAATGTCCACGCTTATGCCGAGAAAAAGGTCATGAAGCTGGCGCGCTTTTTTGAGGAGGATGCGGAAGCACTCATCGTCTTTTCTGTAGAGAAGAACCAGAACAACGTGGAACTCACCGTTCACGGTGCGGGAACCTGGTTCCGGGCAAGTGAAAGCACTTCGGATATGTTCGCGTCTATCGACGCCGCCGTCGCCACCATCGAGGGTCAGATCCGCAAGAACAAGACCCGGCTCGCCCGCCGTCTGCGTCAGGATGCCTTCACCCGCACGGTGCAGGAGGAGACCAGCTTCGTTCCGGAGCCGGAGGAAGACGATCTCAGCCTGAAGAAAGTCAAGAGCTTCTACTTCAAGCCCATGACCCGCGAAGAAGCGGTCATGCAGATGAACCTGCTGGAGCACAATTTCTTCGCGTTCCGTGACGAGGACAACGGCGGGAGCTTTGCCGTGGTGTACCGCAGAAACGATGGGGGCTACGGCCTGATCGACGACGCGGAATAAGAAAACAAGTGAATTTGGAAGCCTCTCCGGAGGCTTCCAAATTTTTTCAGAAAATGTCGAATTTGGGCTTGACAAAGGGAAGGCGGCGTGGTAATATATGCAAGCTGTTTCGAGAGAGACGGCGGCGAAAGTAAATTGCGTGCAAAGGAAAATGAAAAAGGACGAAAAAAGTTCTTGACAAAATACAGAGCGCGTGATATACTGAACAAGCTAACCGCGAGTGCGGTGAGCACGCTGTATCTTGTAAATTGAATAACGCAGACGATTATAAAAGACACCTTGGACAATAAATGGATTGTTTAAGCGTAAGCGAAAAAACAGCCAACGAAAATTCTTGAGTAATTTTGCTAGAAGCAAATTGATCAGAAACTTGATTTAAGCTCTTCGGAGTTTAAGATACAAATTTTTGAGAGTTTGATCCTGGCTCAGGACGAACGCTGGCGGCGTGCCTAACACATGCAAGTCGAACGGAAGTTAGAGCTTCGGTTTTAACTTTAGTGGCGAACGGGTGAGTAACGCGTGAGGAACCTGCCTTTCAGTGGGGGACAACAGTTGGAAACGACTGCTAATACCGCATGATGCTTTTGGGAGACATCTCCTGGAAGCCAAAGCTTTATGTGCTGAAAGATGGCCTCGCGTCTGATTAGCTAGTTGGTGAGGTAACGGCTCACCAAGGCGACGATCAGTAGCCGGTCTGAGAGGATGAACGGCCACATTGGGACTGAGATACGGCCCAGACTCCTACGGGAGGCAGCAGTGGGGAATATTGGGCAATGGGGGAAACCCTGACCCAGCAACGCCGCGTGAAGGAAGAAGGCCTTCGGGTTGTAAACTTCTTTTACCAGGGACGAAGGACGTGACGGTACCTGGAGAAAAAGCCACGGCTAACTACGTGCCAGCAGCCGCGGTAATACGTAGGTGGCAAGCGTTGTCCGGATTTACTGGGTGTAAAGGGCGTGTAGGCGGAGATGCAAGTTGGGAGTGAAATCCATGGGCTCAACCCATGAACTGCTCTCAAAACTGTATCCCTTGAGTATCGGAGAGGCAAGCGGAATTCCTAGTGTAGCGGTGAAATGCGTAGATATTAGGAGGAACACCAGTGGCGAAGGCGGCTTGCTGGACGACAACTGACGCTGAGGCGCGAAAGCGTGGGGAGCAAACAGGATTAGATACCCTGGTAGTCCACGCTGTAAACGATGAATACTAGGTGTGGGAGGACTGACCCCTTCCGTGCCGCAGTTAACACAATAAGTATTCCACCTGGGGAGTACGACCGCAAGGTTGAAACTCAAAGGAATTGACGGGGGCCC
>ERZ773225.189-NODE-189-length-98951-cov-7.087870_pt1 | contig 98951 bp, 93 predicted proteins | sample MGYA00580993_ERZ773225 | MGnify/ENA primary metagenome ERZ773225 (study PRJEB29015, sample SAMEA2737748) | human gut metagenome | biome: human gut; feature: human-associated habitat; material: faeces | place: China | collected 2012 ...
AGGTTGGATGTTTTTCTGCTCTTTACTTTTTAGAATATTATCTCGAACTCGCGTAAGGATAGTAGTATCGATCCAGTCCGTCAGAACCTGGATTATATGGCCGTATTTGATTTCCACATCATCGGCGTTACTCACCTTCGTTATCTTCCCCGAACTCTTTGATATCATACAACATACGTTTTTTCAGGTCAAAAGCTTTAATACGCGCGTCCTCTTTTATATTATCACGTACAATAACAGGAATTTCCGGGATCGCGTCGATAAACTCTTCCAGTTCCTTACGGTCGATTTCAGGAACACCCAGATCCTTACGGCTGGTAGTATAAATAACCGTGCTTTTCTGTGAAAGCAGTTCCTCCGGTATTTCGGCCTGTTGATCCTTATAACATCCGCGAAGTTCCGCCGCCAGTTTCAGCAGGTTCTTAGCCTCCTTCACATTTCCCATAAGAAAGACGGTATTCGCCCAGTTTTCGGCCTTTTCCGCATACAAGTTAGCGAAAGCCTGCGGGCGTACGTTATCCTGCGTATAAAAGAAATTGAGACTGTCAGCGTACACCTGGCGGGCCATCCAGTCCGAAAGGCCGTAAGGTTCCGACTTCAAAAGGCGGATGATGCCGGCCTTTGTCACCAGCTTACCATTTATACGCATACGGGCACGAAGGCCCCGTACCATTTCCATAAGGCTGTAATATTCCCTTTCATCGGGCGCGAGGGCTTCCAGCGTACCGGTAGAAAGAATCCTTTGAATCTGGTTGATATCCACCTTGTCAAAGTCTATTCGTGAGGGCTTAATTAAATTCGTCGTCATCCATTTGTTCGATTAAACGTTCAAAAGTATGTCTTTTCCGTACGGCCTCCAGCTGTTTTATAGCTTCCACGTTTCCGCCTTCCGCCGCTTCATGGAGTTTTATTTCAGGCGCGGCACGTGCTACCAGAATCCCTTCCCGGATCAGGAAGTTAACGGAAGTTCCTACCGTTTCCGCATCCCGGACAAAAAGCCCGGCATCCTCCAAAGAAAGCCCCAGGGAAACGGCTATGTCTTTCGGCGAATACCCTAAAGAAGACAAACGCCGTACATCCTCCTTTTGCTGCGCATCCAGGTAAATACTATCCACCACCGTTAAATCGTTCATACGCATCTTTTATTCGTTTCTGTGCCGTGAAATAATAAATTTCGTCCTGTTCCATTAATACAAAGTTCCGGTCGCTTTCAATGGCTGCCACGGCCGTAGTACCGGAACCGCCGAAAGTGTCCAGGATCAGATCGCCGGGCTTTGTACTGTCTTCAATCAGTTTACGGATCAACGCCACCGGTTTCTGTGTGGGATGAACCTTTTCACCTTCTACCAGTTTCGCACCGGAAGCAAAAGACCGGATATTATCTATTATGTTTGTGGCACCGATAGAAACACCCTTTCCGCAATGAAACAAAATAAGCTCATGTATAAAGGCGTAATGATTACCCGGGCCCGACTGTTTGTTCCAGACGATCATGTTTGACGCACCTAAATACAAGTCAAACAACGGATAATAAAAAGCATACCCGCGCCAGTCCGTAAAAAAGTACACACAAGCACCGGGTTTCTTCACCCGGTTAAACTCCAGGAACAAATCCCGGTAAAAGGGTTTACAGATAGACAAATCTTTAAAACTGCCTTTCTGCCCGTTGTGTGTCATTCCCAGGAAATAAGGCGGATCGGTTATTATACAATCTACGGAATTGTCCGGAACACGTTTCAACGCCTCCAGGCAATCCTCGTTATATATTTGGTTTGTAATCATTGGAAAGTTGTTTAAGCCGGCTTTCTTCTTTTTCTATCCGGAGGGTTAATGTCTTGAGCTGGTGCCCCAGCTCCGAGCGGTCGCAAGGGTGAGAGAAACGGCCCAGGTTCTTTGTGATCCGTTGCCGTTTCCCTGTCAGACTGGCAATAAGTTCAATTACTTTTTTTTTCGCGCCTCAATTTCTTCCTCTATGGCCTTCTGTGTAGTTTCCCACTTTTGGATCAATGCAAGGGCACTCGCTTTCTTCTTCTCATCATCCCCGGCCTGTTCCAGTTTCGCCTTATTCTTTGAAAGGTTGGCGCGGGCGTTATTCAGTGCCTTTTGTATGTCGATATCCGAAAGGTTCTCGACGCCCTTACGGACGGACAAACTTTTTACCTTCTCACATTTACCCAGAATCTTTCCGTTCTCCCGGTAATATTCCAGTTCATCCCACATCTCGCGGTTAGCGATGAAGTTTTCCACAACCGCCTGCGCTTCCTGTGCTGTAGAAAGTGAACTGACATCATCCGGCGTAGCTTCCAGGCGGGCGAAAGCTTCCTTATACTTCCCGTATGCGGTGAACATGTCGGAAACAAGTATTTTCAGAATGTCGGGACAATCCGGAGAATTCAGGAAGGTAAATTTCTCGCGGAAACGTATCATTTTGGTTACGGTTTCCGGGGCTGCTTTGTATCGTTTCTCCGCCTCTTCCAGTTCCTCTTCCAGCTCTTCCACACGGTCGGCATTTTCATCCATGGAAAGAACCTTATCCCGGAAATCGGACGAAACGAGTTCTTCCACACTGACGCCGAAAGATTCGGCAAGTTCCAGCAGCAAATCATCGCTGTATTTTACCGGCGTTTTGGATGTTTCCTCCCGGGCGGGTTCCATTTTTACCGCGGTCAGCTGTTTGGAGTTTCGCCGGATCGTCTTAAATTCACGTTCAGAAAGCCCGGCCAACTTCCGTAGTTCCTCTAAAAGAATGGCCTTCATCGTTTCCGTTTCTCCCTGCCGGCGGAATGACTTCTTTAACATACGGTTGATACCGTATTTCTCGTACAGTTCCACGCCCTGAATAAAGTTACGCGGACCGGCCAGATAGGTAATAATTTCCTGTTTCATACTATATAAAATTTGATGATACAAAGGAAAAAAGGGGCAATTACCCTAAAAAGGACAAAGGGTGGCCGGGCATGTGCTGCCGGTCACCCTTTGAATTACATGAAAGCCGTTTACTTACGCCTCATAACGGCTTTGTTCAATCCATTTCATAGCCTCCGAACCGTCGTTAAACGCCCGCAACGTCAGTTGGGAACCTTCGGAAGCGGTAAACGTCTTACCACCTTTCAGAAGGAAATTACCGCCCGCTTCCACCGTAGGCGCAACACCCGAACATCCCATAAGGGTAATTACCGAGCCGTGACTTCCACCGGTAACACCGGCTATCTTAGCCGCACCCGCGGAAAGCTGGTACTGCCCGTCCGTCTGGTAATCTATATCCGTGGCTCCGGCTTCCACCACGGCCACCGGTTCTTCCAGAGTGTCGGTACCCCGGTAAATGGCGATATCATCCCCTTTGCTGATCTGGGTGAAAGTAAGTTCGTTCGTATTCGATTCATTGGAACCGGTATAAGAAACGGATAACTTACACGGGTTACAGGGCGTTCCGATCAGATCGGCAGGCTTTCCGCTACAATAACGGAGCACAACGATACATTTCTTGGACAGCCAGTTTGTCTTAAACTCGCGAATTTCCTGTTCGTTACCGGGATGATTGAACTTAACGGAAGGCGTATAACCTTCGGCGTCCGTTTCCCCGTCACTGTTGGAACTGATTTCAGCGGTACCGGGTGTCAGGTAAATACCGATCGCGTAACGTCCCGCCTTCATTACGATATCATCCTCGATAACCACGCCGGCATCGTTTCTCTGCGGGAAGGAAAGAATATCGTCAACGTCGTAAATTACGAGCTGATCCTTGGGCTGAATACCGTTACCGGGATTGCCGGACGGCCTTCTTACGCTTGCTTTTACGTATGTCATAACTTAATGATTTATAAGGTTATAAAATGGAAGGGATAAAGTATCCCTTCCGCCAAAAATTAGCCTCTTGCCACTTCGTAGAATTTACCGTCGGCGGCTTTCGCCAGCTTGATAAACTTGCCTTCGGAAAGCGTCATAGCTTCGGTTAAGACAAAGTTTCCGCCGGCTGCAATGGTGGAAGCAAATTCAGAACCGCTTCCGTAGATCGTGTAAACGACACCGGCTTCCGCATCGGTAAAGTTAGTGATTGCCGTTGCCTTTGTATTCTCACCGGTTACGAATACTTCACCGTCAAGCAAAGAAGGATCCGTTTCATCCGGCGCAAACTGCAACGCATCGGAAGAAGCGTTTTCGCGGCCGATCTCGATAAATTTACCGTCGGCACGTTTCATCAGTTTGATAACATCCCCCTTACCCGGCTGCCAGGTAGCGGAAATAAGGTCAAATTTTCCGCTTTTCTCAATCTTAACGCCTTTATCCACGCTTCCGCATTTCAGAGAAATAACCGTACCTACCGGTGCATCTTCAATATCGGTAATAGCAAATTCGGCTGTATTGGCTACGGTAACAATAGAGGTATGAAGCTTGGCCGACGGGTTCTTGTCCTTGTCAGCGTCCACAAAGTAAGACGCCGGGCGGTCATACTCATTACAGAAGATCATCTGGCGCGTATAGTCCATATCTTCTTTCTTGGTGTACTTGAAGCCCACGGCAATAGCCCAGATACTTTCACGCCAGTTACTCCATACTTTCAGGCTCCAGTCTTCCTGTTCCAGGTTGAAAGCCGTCATTTCGCCTGGTTTGTCCTCGTAGGTTTTAATGTTGCCTTCAAATGTCCAGAAGATACGGTGGTGGTTGTCAGCATTGGGAACCGGGATAATCTTCACCGCCGGATATTCCTTTACATACATGATATTAGCCTTGTAATCCTGGTTCTGTCCGTAATGCAGTTCATTGTATTTATGATACAATACAATAAAGTGCGAAGGCATATAAAGTGCCAGGTTACCGCTGTCACGAAGAACCGCCGGGATCATGGAAGTACCCTTGTACACCTTCTCACCGATGTTTGCTTCGGTAAGTTCTCCCAGCTCGAACGGCTTGATCTGGTAAACGAACTTTCCGTTATTGATATCGGTATGTCCGTTCACCTTCTTGTTCAGGAACTCATACAGACCGTCAGCTGCAGCAAGTGCTTTGCCCGGTTCGTTCAGATTCGGGTCCTTACGGATTCCGTTAATACGGCGTTGTTCACGCTCGTTATGCAACTTCTTGGCGGTTTCGGCCAGGATGTACTCGATAAAAGACCACTTGATAGGGTTTGAACCTTCCTTGTTCAAAGTGCCGATCCAGGTTTTCTCCAGAGCCTTTAAATTTTTGAAACGGTGTGCAAACATCACGTTGAACATGCGCAAGGTTTCATCGTCGAACTCGTAGGAACCTTTAGTCACCTTGTCGAAGTCGGATTCCTCATTACCGGCCTGTGAGAACTCACCCAGCCAGATATTAACCAGCGTAGCCAAATCCTGATAACCGGATTCAAGCGGGAAAATACTTTCAATGGAAGGAAGTTCCATTAAAAACGACTGCAAACGCTGTTGCCAGGGAATACGGTAAAAGGCACCGAGGTCTTCCTTCAAACGGCTGTAGTCAATGGAACTTGCTTTCGGAAGAGCGATCATTTCAAAACCGGCAGCCTCCATTAACGCAGCTTTGGCGCGAAGGTTATACGGGCGGTCCAGTGAGAACATTTCACCCTGCAAGCCTCCCAGCTGCTTTTCATCCTGGAGATTGAATTTTCCCTTACCGTCCGCCTGGGCGTTGTGTTGCTTCCCTTTACCCGGATCATCTTCCGCAGCGGCCGAAAGTTGGGCGATAATACCGGAAAGCTTCGTTATTTCGGCATCCTTCTTGGCAATTAACGCGGTGTTGTTCCGGTTTTCGTCACGCTGTTGCGTCTGCAAGGCTTCAAGCTGTTCCTGTGCCTGTGTCAAACGGGCGGCAGTATCACCTAACAAACCGCGAAGGAAAGCGGTAGTTCTGGGTTCCTCGGTTTCCTCTCCCTGGTTCCCGTCTTCGGCTTCGTCCTGGAAATCGTTTTCGAGAGACGCTTTAAAGTCCGTGAGGAATTTTTCGGTAAAACCGTAATTTTTCAGTTTTGCCACTTCCTCGGCCGTGATAGAGTTTTTGTCCTCTACCTTGCTCCATTCCGACAGGCCCAACAGGGCCAGAATGTGAGCGGAAAAGCTCTTAAATTTCATATATACAAAATTTTGAAGTTAATACTATATGTTATACATCGCATTTACTTTTCTGACGGTAGCCTGTGCCAGTACCCACTTTACTGCGTCTTCCAGCGTACCGAACTGATCGATATAGCCGTTTGCCACGGCTACGTCGCCGGTGAATATCTGTCCCCGGAAAAGGGGAAGTTCCGGATCGTAGGCAATACCCAGATTCCGACTGATCGCATCGCAGAAAATGCGGTGCATGACGGCCAGACGTTGCTTTATAGGCTCTTCGTTGTTGTCATCTTCAATCGCGCGGGTTTCATAGTTTTTCAGATCGGCACTATCCGGATAGATTTCCCGGTAATCAATGCCCTGTTTCTTGAAATATTTCTTAAAGGATTGGTAAGTAAGCATGATACCGACGGAACCGACTTCACACATAGGGGAAGCGATAAAGGTTCTGCCGGCGGCGGTTCCCAGCCAGAAATGGGCACTCCCCATGGTACCGGCCACATAGGTAGCTATAGGTTTGGAAGATTCGGCAATCATTTTAGCCGCCAGGTCCACATGCGCAACCATTCCGCCCGGACCGTTGATCCACAGGACCGCACCGCAAATCTTAGGATTATCGAAAACATCCCGGAGCTGCTTTTCCAGGCGGTAAGTCTCCCAGGAATACAAGGTGCCCTCCAGGATAATGACGGCCACACTGTCAGCCGGCAGCGTCTCATCGTCCAGTTCCCACCGGTTGGCAAGGTAAGGCGTAGTAGCGTAGGCGGTTATTTTATTATTGTCGAGCCGTTTTTCGATCGCATCCAGGTTGCCGGCTGCAACACACGGCACAAGTAAAGAAAGCAACCGGTAATAATCATTATCAGCGATTGCCCAAGGTGCTGTAAAAATCTCCTGTATTTTGTCCACGTTCTCTTTTTTACGACAAAGAAAACGCCTATATCATAGGTAGAGAAGGACTGAAAGGAACCTACAGGAACGCATCAACACCCGGCCCCGTACCGGACAGGGTGCAGTTATACAGCCCCCCGCCGATCTCAAAAGAAAAGGTAAGCGGGTAATCGGGAGAACCGGAAACACGGGTATTACCCGTTTCGTCAGTATAGAGAGCGACAAAGGGCGTCGCTTTCAGATTTTCCAGGTAAAGCGTCTTATTTTGCGACACGTCGGCAAGCTTGAAGGTATGTTTTTTAGTATAGACGTCTTCATTTTTGCTGTCACCCGGTTTTAAGGTTCCCGGTACGATCATAAGAATATCAGGTTTTCCGATAGAGCGGATAACGACTTTCGAACGCACGACGCCAAAATGGATAATGTTGTAAACGGGAACCAGTTGCAGGCTATGGGCAGCGGATATTAACTTTCTTGACATAATTACAGATATAAAGTATTGATAATCAAACATTCAGCATTTTTCGGACGTTTTTCAGCCAAAAACCGGACAAAAAAGGACAAACAGATACAGTTGGTAGGTAAAAAATAACTTGCTTTTTTACACTTTTTTTCGGTTATAGGCCCTTTTCTTCTTGCGCCTGAAACTGTCCCGCCACCGCTGGTAGTTTTTCAGCAGTCCGTCTTCCTGAATGGAAGAGATATCATACTTTTTCAGGAAGGTAAAAACGGTTTCCTTAAACTCGATTCCGTGCAGGTGCTTGTTTTCGTCCATGAGTTCGTGCAGCTCGGCCCACATCAGGGCACGCAGACGCTTTTCAAGAATGGCGGTACCGCGTACGGAAATGTAATTGAACTGTTCCGGAGACTTGCCGCCGGCAAAATTGGCCTCCCGGCGGTCAGGCAGCATAAACTCCAGGTTGCCACGGTCAGCCGGACAATTTACCGGCCGTTTCTCCATGAGGTCGTAAACGGTCACATAAATATCGGACGAGGAAGGAAAACGGACGGTACCGACCGTTTCGTCGTAATATTTGCCCCGGACGTATTCGGCCAGGTAGGATTCGATCTGTATTCGGGTGGTAATCATAGCAATAACATTCCTTTTTAAAGGCAAAGATATTCCTTTATCGGCTGTTGGTCTGCCATTTACGGGAAAATGTAGGCATTCGACCGCCATTTTGATAAATATACTCCGGGAGAATAATTATAATACACTTTTTCATGCCGCCACACGCCCGGAATTTTCTCCGCCAGGCTGTGCTGATATAATCCGGTACTAAATTTTTGTAATTTCGTAACCGGGCAACCGGCAAAGATAAAATCCTGTATCTTAGCAACTTAGTAACGTTACTAATTTCCGTTACAAAAAAATGGCAGGAAAACAGTTTGTAACCGGGCTTACCGGTAGAAGATAAAAAGGCCGGTGTTACAAACCGGAAAAATTCGTAACCGTTTTGTAACTGCAACTCCGTAACCTTTATTTCCTATTTATTTATTTGATTTTCAGACTTTTTTCTTTCAAGCAAACAAAGGTTACAAGGTTACTAAAATTTTGTATGAAATAGAGGTGGGGTATGGGGAGGGAAGCCGGGCGGGGCGCATCTGTTTCCATACGAAAAGAGGGACCGACACATTCGTATCTGGTCCCTCTTTTCGTATTTTATACCGGCTCCGATCCGTCTTATACGCGATGTTTGCACCTGCTTAAAATCCATTCCTTTACATCCGGGGGTATATAGCGGTGCACGACGGCCGTATAGTCTTCGTTAAATTCATACTCCAGGTAGTTGTCGCCTTCCAGGATAAAAACACAGGCCGTTTTGATGATCCATTCGAGCTGCTCGCCCGAATAGCGTTCCAGTGCCAGGACGGTACCGGGTTTCATACGTTCCAGATAGCGGTAGACCTGTTCGGCGAATTTCCGGAACCTCTCGCCGCTGTTCCAGAGCGCGGTAAACTCGGACATGCTGTTTAATTTCAAATGCGCGTTATTCATTCATCCGGTCGTTCATCAGGTACAAACATGAGTGTCGGATCGGCCGGTTCCGTTCCACCACCGGCAGCCGTTTCCGCCGTGCCGCATGAACGCAGATAGATCATGTCGGCGGCCTTGCCGTCGTTATCCTTGCGTACGATACGCCCCTGGGAGTTGCAAAGGTCCTTCGGGTTGAGTTCGTCAATGTAGGGGCAAAGGGCCACAAAACCTTTGAGGGCCTTTGTAAAACGCTGCATCGTGATTTTATTCACACCGGAAAAGCTTTTGTAATCGGCGAAGGCCTTTTCACGGACGATAAAACAGTCCAGGTGCTCGCTGTCCGGAGAGAAATAAGAGTTCGCCCAGTCCTCAAAGTTATTGCCCATATCGGCCTTGTATTTACGCCTGATAATGTTTTCCATGGGCGGAAGCAATTTTATAGATTCCTCGCAAAGGGAAAGGTAAAAACGGCAGCACTGCAAGAAGAAATTTATATCGGCGTTCCACTCGTTCTCGCTGTAAGTCTTGGAAAACAAATCCTTACCGAAATCGTCCCGGATAGAACGCGTTTCCCGGTAGTCGTTATCTTCCGTACGCTGGTGGTAGTAGTCGGAGAATACCAGGTACAGCAAACGGGCTTCCGTAGACGGATCAAAATCAATAGGAACGTAATTAGTTGTAAATCCCAGCTTGGCCGATTCCTCGAAAGGTATAGTAAACGACTGGTTGTTCTTCGGGTTCACGGTCATATCTGACGTGATGATGTCGTAAAACAGGCCCGTATTAAGATACCGGTCGCAATCATCCACCAGAATAAAGTCGGTATGCTGGTTCACCTGGTCGAACACATGCGGATTATCCATTAACTTAGGATTACGGCCGGAAAGCTTGACGCTCTTCATAAAGTAGGAAAGGGCCTTGAACATGAATGATTTGCCCGAACGTCCGTTACATTCACCGTCTTCACCGATCTTGTTATCCATGGCCTGTGGTGCCCAGGCACGCGAAGGGGATTTGTACCGATGCAGCATATAACCGATAGTAAATATCTTATTGATAAGGTTCTTTTTCTGTTCGACCACTTCTTCCTCCGTGAGGCCTTCCCCCTCGATATCGAATTTATGTTTTTCCCGGTAGGATTCCGCTTCCCCCACGCTCTTGTCGTCGAAATTGTATTCCAGTTCCTTACGCCAGTAAACGCGGCTCGAATTGATTACATAGCCGAAAAAGTTAGACGGTACGGCATTTATCCGGATATCAAACACATCGTTGCCCTCTATGTCTTTTTTACGGGAAATGGTAAACATGTCTTCCATAAGACGAACTTTGTGTTTCAGTACGTTTTCTTCCCAAACGTAGTGGGACAATGTGCTGCCGTTGGCCGGATGCTCCTTTATACCGGTACCGCTTACCTCCATGCTGCAACCGGGAAAGAAGAACATCTGCGTATTATGGGTATAATTGGTAAAGTCCAGTTCTATTTCCTGCAAATTGTCCAGGGCCGTATCTGACAGTTTGGGGCTGTTCAGAATAAGGTTTCTTATATCGCGGGATAAAAAACTATCCTGGGCCCAACCGCGGATAAACTTCCGGATATCCTTTGCCTTTATCAGTTTTACAATATTGCCGGTAATACGGATGTATTTCGTTGAACTGGAATTTTCATCATGAAGCGAATAGAAACCGTTAAGACGTAAAAAGTAGTGAAGGCAGTCCGCGTCTATATTGTGATCCCATTGCCGGGATTTCTCGTTAAACTTGGAATACCAGAATTTGGCGGGCATGGCAAGCGTCATAAGGTTACGGAAATCCTCGTTCTTGCTTCGTAATTCCATAAAGTCCCGGAAGTCCTTACGGGGTTTGCCCCGCTGATCCCGGTAAGTGGTAAGCCAGGCCGGTAGCCAGATCGTGTGGATATCGATAAAACGTAGTGCAAGTTCCGTACCCTTTACCCTGCCCGTCGTGTCGATATCGGGTATGTTATACAGGACTTCAACGTATTTCATGATCTCCTTGTAGTCCTGTTCGGAAAGTTTATATGTTTCCGAATTAAACCAGATTGGGGAAAAGCCCAGCGATTTAACGCACAGGGCGTCGCGCTCTCCGGAACATATAAACGCCTCCTGCAGCTTCTGTTCTTTATAAGGCTTTTCCGCATTGGCCGGATTCTTTTTAAAGGCGGCTTCTTCCCTGGAATTAAACTCCCAGTATAAGGCTTTCAGTTCGGAAAGACCGTTTATATAGTCCTTCGGCTTGACACCTTCCGGGGTGTAGGAAAAACGCCACTGCTTGTCCGGATTCAGAGGCTCGTATATTTTATAGAACTTCACTTCGGGCGTGTCGCCTTCGGCCGGTTTTACCAGACATTCGCGCATAAAGATAGGGTATGTCGCAGTCGCGTATTTATAGGTTACCTCGCGATTTTTTACATACCCTATATATTTGGCCGAATACCAGTGCAGAGCCTCGGCGTTCTCCTGGGTGACACGGGGGCCGAGTATGCGTAACTGATCCGGGGTGAGATGATCGGCAAGCTCGAAAATTTTAGTACCGTCTTTCTGATCCTGGGAGGCCGGAACCTTACGGATATCCGGCTTGTTTACGTTACGGTTGAGTTCATCGGTTACGTTGTACATGGATGCAAGTTTAAGGATCGCCTCGTTAAACCGGAGGCCTTCCTCATACATGCAGATATCGACAGGGCTTTGAGCCGTTCCGGTATCACCGAAATCCGTTACCTTATAAACCTGCTGGGAACCTTCCTTTCCGAATAGCTTGATACAGGCCGACGCGTCGTCTTCTGACGGCCGGCGTTTGAAATGGCGGTTGGTTCCGACACAATCCCGGGCTTGCGGATAATAATGTAGAATAATATCCAGCCCGTTGTTGGTTACTTTGTAGATGTCTTCTGCCTTTATCATCGTTATAAAGTTACATAGTTACTTATTTTTCGTTGTTTTCCTCCTGCTTTGTTTTCAAGTCTCCCCAAGGTTGATACAGGAAAACGAATAATAACAGCCAAAGAAAAGCGGTTTTACCCGTATAATAAATGACAAAGGCAATCAGTCCCATAAAGGCAACCACGATAATAGCGTGGGCGATGTATTTTAAATTTTTATCTTTCATTGTTCAAACATGTTATACTGAATTGAAAAACCGAATTTGCTTAATCTCCTTTCCTGGAGAAGGGAACGTTTGTCATGTGAAGGCATAATGACCACCAGGTTCTTTGTATCGAACTGGTAACCTTTCTTCCGCATCTGATAACGTAGGTTTCTTAGGCGTCTGTCTTCTTTCATGGCATTTCGTTAAGATCGTCTTAGTTTATAGAAGGCATGGCACACTATCACAAAGGATAGCGTTTAAATCCTCCTGTATGGTTTCCTGTTGCTTCTTGTTCAGGTGTACCAGGAAATAACCTTTTCCGTCGGAAAGATTCTTTATTTCCGCCAGATTATACTTCCGGTCCATTGCATCCACGAATGCAGGGGATTCCATGGGGCGGAAGCTACTGAATATTTTATAGGTTCCACTACTGCCTTCTATTCGTAACGTGGTTAATTCATCAGGGGTGGTAATTGTTGATTTCATTGCTGTATTATTTTTAGAAAAGTCCACATAAAGTGTAAAAAACTGATTTATATTTATCGCTCTTTCTTCTTTTGTATTAGAAAGATACACCCTTTTATTTTTCTTATCCATTTTTATTTAATCTCTTGCATCAGCCATTTTTCGGCCTTTAGCCGTTGCCGAATAGATATTCGGTTTATCACCTTTGAAACATTTAGTCTTTATCCATTCATATCTTTCAGCTTCCCGGAGATAAAATAATATTCCGTATTCAGATGTATTTTTCAACCAATCTAATTTCTTGATTTGCTCAAATGTCATAGGACCGCCATATACAAGCGATGATGTTAACATCTGAACTCTTTCTTTCAATGAATATTCACTCATATTTAATTTGTTTTACTCTAATTGATTCTTACATACTTGCCACTTATGTTACAAGTTTTTAGTATCTCTGCGTTTTCTTCTCCAAAAGCGATCAAAACAGCACCACAACCAGGCGAATCCCCCCGTATTCCGTCCGGCCTGAAAAAACGAATCCTTCCGCGTAGAAATTTAATTGCCGTTGCCTTCTCAAATATAATATCCTGGAACATCTTACTATCACAGCGGTTGAACAACAGCGCAATGCCATTGCCGTGTTGTGCCAGTTTACGAACAAATTGTTCAATAAGCGGACGGGAATAAGGTGGATTTAACCAGACACGACCTACCCAATCTTTAGTTAATCCGTCATGGTTTTTGTTGTACATGGTTTCTGCCGTTTGCCAAAGCGGTTTAACCGGAGCACATGGATCTAAATCAAACTTTCCTAATGCGTCTATAATTTCTTTGGGTGTATACCACTCATCAGTGGTATTAGCCGATTTTTCAAAGGTTGTATTCATATCTATCATGTTATGAGGGGTTATACAATTCATATCCATTATCCCAAAGACTATCACTGCGAAAATTGAAGAAATCTTCCAAAGAGATACGTACACCATCTTCTAAAAGAAGAAATCCGTTTTCAATAGTCATCCATTCGTCAGAGGAAAAGAAACGGTGCGTAACCTTCTTACCCTCTTTCATTGCTTGTATAGCTTCTTCTTTGCTCATTATCTTTTCTTGATTTGAATTATTTTTCACCACTTATTTTTAATTTTACCAATTCACCAATAGGATAGGTCGTATGTTTCGGTCTGTTTATTTTCACTTTATGAGAAGAAAGAAACAACGGAACAGGTTCTATTCGATAGAAAGTGTAGTAAGCTTCTTTAGGAGCTGTTTTTTCATATTCCTTTAAATATTCTTCTGCTTTATTTCTCGTATCAAATGCGGCAAGGATAGAAAACCAAACGCCGTCTTCTTCGTATATTCCGGATTCCCTTTTAGTTACTATGTAAATTTTGCTCATTGTTGTTTATAGCTGTGCCGGAGGATAGCATCGAACTACCAATAACACCCGCTTTCGCCCTTCGGGGTTATCTCCACACTCCGGCGGTTATTATATGGAGCGGCAAAAGCCGCCCCGGTTATTTATTCACTTTTCTTTTCCGGAAGAAAAACAAAGTCTGCCCAAATATCAAGGAATTGTCGACCGCAATATGCTGCCAGTTCCGACGTTTTGAAGGCAAGCCGAACACCGATGCTCGCATACGTGTACGATGAATCGTAACCCGCGCCCGCATACGAAACACCGCCTAACGCGTTCGCGTTGTTGTACGACCGATACACCACACGAGACTTTTCTTCCTCGTCCAACTTATTGTATTCTTCCCCTGTATAAAGAATAAACCAAGGATAATAACGGCATTCATCCTCTGTAAATCGAGGTTCCCAGCCTTCATTTAAAGCTTTGACAATGATACGGAGTTTCAGAAAAGCCAAAACGTCAGGTTCAAGACCGAGGGATATTTTATCTCGGTTCCATGCTTCTGCATCGATGCCAATTTCATGGCAGGCGTCCTCAAACGTCTTAATACGTTTTCTTACGTCTTTTTCTGGTTCATCAATAAGGGTTAAGATTCCATTTCTCCAGACAGCTGTTTTACCTTCCGGAATTTCGATTTCTAATTTCTTTGATTTCATTCTTCTTTTATTTATTGGTTTTCACTATGGAAGATTTTTACGCCTGTTACTTCCTCGATCTTATCCTTTGCAAGTTCGGGAATACGACAACGACTACCTCGCCAATTACGAAAGGTATGTAATGGCACTTTACATGCTTCTGCCAATTTAAGGGACATTTCAGAAGATTCTTTTACCGGCAAATTCAAAAGGTACATTCTTAGTTTCTCGCCGTCATCATTCCTTTTTAATTTTTTTTTCGTCATACCTTTGTGATAAATATACTCATTATTGTTAACTTTACATAGCAAAGGTATAATTATTTTTACCACAGGTGAATAAAATTCACGTTAATAAAAGTTATAACAAAGGTGTAATATGGCTAATTTTTTGTTAATAAGAGAGTTATGTGAATTAAAGAAAATCACTATACGAGAACTTGCTTCACGTATAGGAAAAGAAGATAGTAGCATACAGGCTATTGTTAGAAATGGATCAACGAACACAAAAACCATTGAGGCAATAGCAAAGGTTTTAGAGGTTCCTGTAGGTGTATTCTTTGATGATATTCCCATAACTGGAATAAAATCAAATGAACTTGATAAAGATGCAAAAATAGCTGATTTAGAAAGGATAATTGAGGAGAAGGAACGTCTAATACAAGTCTTATTAAGTAAGAAATAACCTGTAATAGATAAGAAATGTAGGCATATTGTAGGCCATACGTTTATACAAACAATTAATAATCAGGCGATTAAAGAACGTTACTTGAATCACAAATAAAATCCGATAACTTGAAAAGAGTTATCGGATTTATTTTTTAATTACTTTCGCTTTTATAGACAACTTCCTTTTGCAGCGCAGAAGATAAACGATTGAACATGTAGGTCAGAATAAGAGAAGTTCTTTAAAACTTCTCTTTACGCTCAAACTTCCCTTCCTCGGTATAATATTTCCAAGTACCCTTAGGTTGGTTATGCGAATATTTACCACGAAGTCTTAATTTTCCATTTTCGTAATATTCACGATAACGTCCGTGACGTTTTCCCTCTTTTACTTCCGCTTCACTCTTTAGTGCTCCTTCCGGATAAAATTCACGTAGAACATTTCCTTCAAACTTTTCGACATAGAAACGTTTCAATTCACTTAACTGTTCTTTCTCGGTCACAACATCTTCATTCATTTCTTCATCTTCCTCATCGGTAGCAACCTCAACAAGTTCTTCCGGTTCGTATGGACTATAATCCATAACATATTGTAAAGAAGCAGACTGGCTATCTCCTATCACTTGCATAGTCCAATAAGGGAAAGAATACAAAACATCCTTATTTGACTGTATCTCATTCCATGTGGCAGGATTCATCATTAGCTTCAACTGGGAATAGAACTTACGTACATCCGTATATAAGAAAATCGTAGAACTGGATTTCAGATATGAAAAAGCATCTTTAAATCCCGGATTGTCTTTCAACAAGTTCTTTTGTTCATAATCCTCTACGAATGAGAGTAAAGATGCAGCTTTATTACTAAAAACAACATAATCATCCACATAAGTATAATAGGGTTTCTCGAACTTATCAAATAGTTTTCCGAAAAACAGTCGGAAGAACCCTTTCATCTCGACATAATTAATTTCAAAGTCCTTATAATTAACAGTTTTAATTTTAACCGGAGTACGACGTTTGACCTTCTTTTCTATAAGTTCCATGTTCTCACGTGCATCCTTTATACTTTTTGCTCTGATAGCCAAAACCAGTTCGGGTTCACGCCCAAGTAACCCCGGTTCAGATTGTGTAATAGCAAACTCTCCAGACATCCAGCTCAAAAAGTTTTCTTCCAAAGAGATACCGAACAGTCCTTCAATCTTTTTTCGGGAATTTTGATACGAATCATACAACTGTTTATCATGAACAGAGAGGGCATTTTCTAATTCCTTCACAAAAGTCATCGGATTATTAAAACCAATATTCGTATAAAGGGCCGTTCGTCCGGACAAGATTTCATGCGCTTTCATTTTATGCTTTCCGGAATTCAGCAAGGCAGTGATATAAGGATCTACTGAATCTTTCTTCAACGTATAACCTTTCACCTCCATTTTATCCTTACCCATATTCAAGTAAAGACCGGCAAAATTCATAGAATTACTGAACATATCAATATATTCATTCCTTGTTCCCAGGTAGATAGACATAAACTGTGGGATACGCTCATAGTTGATAAAAACCCTGACGAGTCCCTTACCGGAAACTAGTTTCTCGGTTTCAATAAAAGCTTGATCAAGTCCGATTTTAGGTTTGTTACGTGAATCAATAGCCGATTCGATAAGCCCGGAAGTATAAGAACCTACCAGATGATTATCCACAAAAGCAATATAAAAGATATCACGCGTATCCGGATCACGCATCTCAAGAATGTTAATGCCACTATGCATCCGGTTAGTAACAGTGAAGCCGCTCATTACAAGAACCGTCTCAAGCTGATCTTTCACCAAGTCCATTTTAGAAGCTTTCTGCATATCCAGAATGAGCAGAAAATCCCAATCAGTCGCGCGGGTTTTATGAAGTGAAATAAGCATATCCCGTTTGCCGACAAGTGACAACAGCACCTTGTTACTTTTCACAACTGAATCAAGTTTTTCCACACTCTTCGTAACTTCCTCAAAAGACTTCGCTTTTTTCAGACATTGCCATGTTTCGCTTCCGCTAAATTTCTCCCAATCTTCAATCGGAGCTGATGATTGAATAATAAATGCCGCATTTTCCGGAACCAGATAAATCTGCTGAATATTACGATCGGGTGAGATAAACAGATAAATCACGGAGTATACTACATATACCGCCAAAGCCAACCCTATCACCACCAAGGTACGTTTTACGATTTGCTTACTACTCTTTTTTGTCGTGGGCTCGGCATATTGCTCTTGTTCCCTGTTGTTTAATTCATTCATGGTTGATTTATTAATATAAATTATAGTCCCATTGGTATCCTCAGTAAATACCAAATAATAAAGAATAGCGTCCATGCAGCTAAAATACCTACAGAGTAGCGCCAAGTGTATTTGAGTAATGTCCCATAAGTAACTTGTTTATCATATTGCCTCATATATGTCAATACCAGAGGCATATAAAACATAAAAGGCGTAATAGCATTTGTCGAGCTGTCACCAATACGGAAAGCGCACTGTGCGATATCCGGAGAGATTCCCATTTGTGCAAACATCGGGATAAAGATAAAAGACATAAATGCCCACTTGGAAGTAGCAGATACCATAATCAGATTGATAAACGCTGTAAACAGGATAAAGAGAACAAGTGCAGATAACGGAGCCGGCTCGAAAGAAGAAAGCAGATCAGCTCCCATAATAGCAAGACACTTATCCAAATGAGAATACTCGAAGCAGGCGAACATTTGAGCGGCAAAAAAAGCAATAACAAAGTAAACACCCAAAAGTTTCATCGGTTGGGTAAGCCCTTCAATCACATCATTGTCGGAACGATAACGACCGGAACTGAACCCGTAAGCCATTCCCGTGATGCCCGCCCCTAAGGAAAGAAGAAAAAGAATTCCGGCAATAAAAGGCGAATGCATCAAACCACCGTTCACGCCACGTAATATCCCATGAGAAGAAAACGTAAGCCATAAGATAAGAGCTACATAAATTCCTGCTACAATAATCGAAATCATTATCGCCCGCCGTTCTTTACGGGACAAGGGCCGATAAGCTTCCACTTTCACGCTTCCTTCATATTTTCCTAAAGCGGGAAGAAGCCATTTCTGAGTCAGCCAGTAAACAATAGCAGTAATTACTACGGTAGAAGCACTCATGAAAAAATAATTGCAAAGTGGTTCGGTATTTCCCTGATATCCTGTCTGAGCTAGTGCAGCTTCCTGAGTGGTATGAGCCAGCAACGGATCCATTGTGCTTAATACAATATTTGCACTATATCCGCATGCCACTGAAACATAAGCCGTAATAATTCCTGCAAGCGGATGAAGTCCTACCCATTGGAACAGCATGGCGGCAATAGGCAATAAGATAATATATCCGCCATCGCCAATAACGTTGGACAACAAGCCAAGAACGATTACCCACAAGATAACCTTCCTTTTCTCCTTCCGGTTCCCCACTCCCAAACGGATGCATGCACCAATAAATCCTGAATGCTGGGCAACCCCCAGTCCGAACATAGCAATAATCACCATACCCAACGGTGCAAATCCGGTAAAGTTCTTGATAGCATTCCGCAACCACCAGCGAATTCCTTCCGGACTCAATAAGCTCTGTACGCGAATCTCCTCACCGGTTTGTGGCAGCGTCACCTTCAATCCATAAATATCACATATCCATGAAAGAAAGACCACTGCTATTGTCAGCAGAAGGAACATCGTAGCGGGGTGAGGCATACGCCATTTATTCTTCATCTGTCTTAAGATTTATTCTTCGTCAGCCTCCAGATTATCCAAGTCAATAATACGTAATTCTAATGCACGCACTGCTAGACGGGTAGCATTTACTCCCACCCGTTCCCCATTAGGGAAAAGGCGTCCTATAAGATCATTCTGTCGTTTTTCCAATGACTTCACTCCGAAAGGCATTCCCTTCAGACTGGCAATCATTTCTTTCGTATATCCTAAAGCCAGATGACGTAAGAAACGCTCATCATACTCATCAATATCATAACTAATCACCGCCTCCTGACGCTTGGCATCGTTAGCTACCGATTTTTTGAAACGATCTACAATCTTTTCCAAAATCGGATAGTTGAAAACTAACTTCTTTCCGTCCATTACAGCCTGCACATCTGTTTTGGTGAGCAGTTCCCCTGTTTTCAGGATAATTCCGTCAGCACCGGCATTGAGCACATCCACCCATAACTTTTCATTCAGAATTTCACCCGTAAATATCAAAACCCGAACTCCTTTGTAACGTTTGAATATATTCCGGCATATATCAACACCGATAGTGGTTGAACCTCCCAATCCTAAATCCAGCAACACCAAATCGGGAAGTTGTGCCTCCATTAACGGCCAGAACTCATTTTCCGTCATAGCTGTACCAATAACCTCTGCATTGGGTATCTCATGGCGAAAAATCTCCTCTGTACCTTTCAACTCCAGTTTTACATCTTCTACAATAATAACTTTAAATTTCTGTTCTTCCATTTCCTTATCTAATAACTTTATATGTGTTCTTTTTCATTATCTGCGTGGAATAGTAAAATAAACCGTAAACCCTCCGCCTTCGGCCGGTTCGGCATTAATACGGCATCCTCTACGCCCTGCAAATTCATCATGATCGCGGATTATCTGCTTACATACGAGATATTCCGTCCCCCTCAATTCTCCCTTTTCTCCGGACGTCATACGTGCCAGATTCGGATAAAATAGTTGATTCAACTCCAACACGCTCTTTTCACGTCTTGTATCCGTGAAAAGAAAACGTATATACTCATCATCCTTACGAGCCTGCAAACGCAATACTCCGTCTTCGTGAACCGTCAATGCTTCATCAATCAGGTTCTCCAATAAGAAACGCAACTGGTTTACATCTCCTATTACTCTTGCATCTATCGGAGCCATCTCCAACTCTATCTTATCCATACGGTTCTTTACAGACTTTTTGAAATATTTTCCGGCAGTTTCGAAAAGCTCTTGAACCGGAATCGTGGTCCGCCGGAAAGTAACCTCTTCCAACTGGCGGGAAGCACATGAACTCAAAATAGTAAAGATCCCCTTATAATATTCAATCAACTCCGTCATAGTCTCCACTGCCTCCTTTTCTTCTTTCTCCGAAAGGTTCTGCGCATTCAGCCGACCTATAATTTGTTTAATCTTATTCGGATAATAAATCGTTTCATGCTTGATAGTCGAAAGACAATTATCAAGTACCATATTCTGTACATGTAACATACTGTCCTCCCAAGACGCCCGTTGCGTTTCCTCATGCGCCGACTCAATATCACGATATTTCGTTGCCAGTTTCACCACAGCGTTAAATACGACAATAGCTACATAACGTGCCACCAGTTCGAAAAGCAAACGGTCAGTTTCCTGTTCCGTCCCTTCTCTTCGTTCCAAATAAAGCACACCGACACATTGGTGTTCACCTCCCGCTTCTACCATGAGAGGTATTGCCTGACGATGTTGCTCGGAAATATATTCTCTTGAATCAAAACATAGCTGCACCATTTCCGGCATTTCCTGTCCGGGACTCGAAGCATATTCCAACAGATGTGTCGTTTCATTATAAACGGCAATCCCCATCCGGTCAATCGTCAACAACTCATTTACCGAGCCGAATGCTTCATCTACGATACGTTGCGGAATCTCTTTGAGCGTACTTTCTTCCCTTTGGAGCGCTTCTGCATTTTCCTGCTCCTGCGGTCGAATCAGGGAAGCAGCAAATACTTTCTGATTAATTTCAAGTACCTGTTCCAAACTCAAACGATTTTGTATCCGCTTCCTCAAATACAAAAGATAATATCCTACCAAAGAAACAATCAACAAAACGAAACAAAGGATAATTCCCACTGTCTTATTAATATTCGAACGTTCCAGTTGCCGACAATATCCTTCCAATGTCTGATCTTCTCCCTGCAACTTATACAAATCTGTAAACGCCGAATTATTATAACTATACGCATCCAATTGTTTCAATGCCAGAAAAGCAACCGCCGCCTCATTTCTTATATCCAATATCACATGGTAATCCGAATCAAAAAGTTCGTTCCACCACAGAATCTCAGCAGGTATACCTTCACCGACGAGCTTCATATACCGATGCGTAGCATCCGGGCGCGCATATTTCTGATAATGCTCATTCAGCAACAATATGGCAGAATCAGCATATTGCAAAGCAATCTCATACTGCTCATCCACATTAGCGAAATAAGCAGCATTGGCATAATCTGATGCAGCATCCAACAAATCTTCATAAGCAGAATCCGTAATAACCACAATCGAATCGGTATCCTGTAACATCGGAGGAATCGGATCATACAGACAAGACCCCATACCAAACGGAAGTAAGAGGCAAAGTAGCACTCCAATTACTTTACGCACTCCTGAAGGCAAACGGAAATAAAAGCGACTCCCTTTTCCAAGTTCGCTTTCCACGTTGAATACACATACTCGGAACAGTTCATTCGTTTTCTTATATTTCTCGATGATTCCCTTACAATTCATCAATCCGAAGCCACTACCCTTATTTTCCTTCAATTCATCTGCATCCGTGGCATTCTTCATACCGATAACACGTGAATCATACACTTTCTCACCAATAATCTGTGCCACATCTTCGGCTGAGATTCCCCTTCCATTATCTTCTACAGAAATCTCCACATAAGAATCCGTAGTACGTGCATACACCTTGATTACACCTCCCTCAGGAGTATATTTGCGGGCATTCTCGGCCAACGTATTTATCATAAATAGGGTCAGTGCACGGTCCGCCTTCACCATAGCATGGGTCGGTTCAATTTCTAACGTCTGTTCTTTCATCTCAAAGGCACGACGTCCCTTTCCCAATAAATCGAACAACTCATTAAGACCGAATGTTTCAATATTCAGGCTAAGAGTTCCCTGCTTCATCTTGATCCAAAGAGCAAGAATGTCATTATACTCATTGATAGTAGTCACCAGTTCGTCAATATACTGATACTTCTCTTTCTTAATCTTCTCATCGTCAATATAACCTTTCTCTGTCAACTTATGTACCTCGTTCAAAATCCGGTCAATATATGGATTGATGCCATTTACAATCGCCAGACAAGCCTTCTTTATCAGATTCTGGCGTTTATTCCCGGCAATATGCTGCTCGTACACATACCGTTGTTTTTCCAATTGAATCCGTTCGTCGCTCAATGCCTCTACCATTTGTTCATTATCAGCAGCCCAAATAATATATGGCTCAAGCACATGCACCAGCGCTTTCTCGTCTTTGCTTAATCGGTGCACAGGAACAAGTGCCGCTTTCCCCTCTTCGGGTATTTCCAATGTCATCCGTCCTTTGCCGAATAATTGGTCAATTCCTTGCTGAATTAAAGGAACATTCATCGGAATAGAAGAAGTTATATCCCTACATAACGATAAAATCTGTTGTAGTCGTTCCACATCCACCTGATTTCGCGTTTTGGAACTCTTATTGAAGAACCACCAGAGAATAACTACCAGCACCAACCCAACAATGACCACAGATAGTACGAGAGTCATTTGCCGCGAACCTGCTTCCAATGAAATATAGCGGCTCTCCAATTCCTTATCCTGCCGTGTAAAGTTCAGAATATCCAGATAAATATTCCGGTTATAGTCCGATGCGTGCTTCATTCCCAATCCTGCATACGAAACGCTCAACTGCTCGCGAATCCTTGAAATCCATTCGGGAACAGTTTTAACCTTCTCTTCCGTAATCCACGGTACTCCGGTGTAGGTCGTATCCCCTTCGGCATAAGGCCACAATTTGTCCAGTGTATCTGCCTTATAATGATAATAAAGCAGATGATGTTGATTCACACAATCCAGTGCTTTTGTCAATGTATCGAGTGCTTCCGAATAACGACCATGCGCATTCAGATACTTACCGATAGACACATACGCACCGGCAATCTGATATAAATCATCATATTCCTGAAATTTCTCAAGTGCCAACTGTGCCATACGTAAAGGCATAAGTGAATCCACCGGAAAATCGAATTGGTCGAGTGCATGCGTCCTCCTTACCCGATAAAACTCGAAATTGGCAGGAGAAACCATCAGATTAGCCAATCCTTGCAAACCATTCCCTTCGAAATAAGGGTTCTTACTTTGAACGGCTATCCGCCATGTATAGTAAAGCTGGTCGAACTCACGAAGCTTTCTTTCTTCCGGATTATTTGCTTCCACCAATGAAGCCGAGCCCTTGATATAATGATAATAAAGCAACTGATTGGTATCTGTCAATGCTTCATCCTCCGGAATCTGGTTGAGGGCGTCAATCGCTTCCTGCCGCTGTTGAAGATAATAGTAGTAGATAGACGAAACGATAAAAAACTCGGTAAACGCATAGTCCAGCCGAAGTGTTTCGTGCCGGTCGGCAAAGAGGTCACTTTCTTCGCGGATACGTTTCATGCGGCGAAGCGCACTGTTCCGGTAATCATAATATTCTTTGTTCATTGCCGTCCGTTGGCAGATTTTCATCAGCCCGATATCAGCAATCAGGAGTTCGAGTTCATTCTTTGTCAGCTTATAGACTTCCTTATGTAATGCTTCCGCACGGTCAAAGTCCATATTCATATACGCACAAAAACCAAGATTATTAGAAGCTTCGGCTTTTCCCGATTTGTAAAAATTTACCTGTCGATAGGCCGCATCAGCATATTTGTAGGAAGAATCAAGACTTCGGTAACGATAAGCATACGCCTTCCCGTTCAGCGAATCAATCAACCGTACCTCTTTTGTCGGCACCATATCCGTACACGAAAAAAAAGAGGCAAACAACACTATACCTATTATATATAGAGGAAAGCGTGAACTCATTTTAGTGATTTTCTGTTTTCAGAAAGCAAATCTACAAATATTTCCGATAAGATTGGAGAGAAAAATATTTTTTATACAATAAGTCCTTCTAAATAATAAGAGAAATTCCTACCTTTGCAGGCAAATTAACAAATAGGTAACATCTATTACAAAATGAGCGAAAAAGCACCCTTTATGGTATTCTCGGGAACGAACTCGAGATATCTTGCAGAAAAAATCTGCGCAAGCCTGGATTGTCCTCTGGGAAATATGAACATTACCCATTTTGCCGATGGTGAATTTGCGGTTTCATATGAGGAATCAATTCGTGGCGCACATGTATTCCTGGTTCAATCCACATTCCCAAACTCAGACAACTTAATGGAACTTCTCCTGATGATTGACGCTGCCAAACGTGCATCTGCAAAGAGCGTTGTAGCAGTTGTCCCTTACTTTGGTTGGGCACGTCAGGATAGAAAAGACAAACCTCGTGTATCTATCGGAGCTAAGTTGGTAGCCGATCTACTGTCAGTAGCAGGTATCGACCGACTAATCACAATGGATTTGCACGCAGATCAAATTCAGGGATTCTTCAATATCCCGGTAGACCATCTGTATGCATCAGCCGTATTCCTCCCCTACATCCAGTCGTTGAAACTGGAAGAACTGGTGATTGCTACACCGGATGTAGGAGGTTCAAAACGTGCTAGTACTTTCTCCAAATACCTCGGTGTGCCATTGGTACTCTGTAACAAATCACGTGAAAAAGCAAATGAAGTAGCTTCTATGCAAATCATTGGTGACGTGAAAAACAAAAATGTTGTTTTGATCGATGATATTGTTGACACAGCAGGAACGATCACTAAAGCAGCCAACATTATGTTGGAAGCCGGTGCCAAGTCCGTACGTGCTATTGCCAGCCACTGTGTAATGTCCGACCCTGCTTCATTCCGTGTACAAGAGTCCGGCTTGACAGAAATGGTATTTACTGACAGTATCCCTTACGCAAAGAAATGTGCGAAAGTAAAACAGTTGAGTATTGCCGATATGTTTGCTGAAACTATCAAACGAGTAATGAATAACGAATCTATCAGTTCACAATATATTATTTAATAAAAGAGTCGACTGAAAAATAATAAAATGGATAATGACTGTCATGGTCATTATCCATTTTTATTTTACCCTTCAGGGATAATATACACAAAAAAATAGGCCACGCAATGCGCAGCCTACTATCATTTATCCACAATTCTCTATTGTAATCTTCCGAACTTATATGTTCCTTTTTTAATAACTTTTCCGTCCTTATCAGTTTCTACAAAAGGACCATTCTTTTTTCCCTGTTTGAAAAAACCTTCAAAGCGGTTACCATTCTTGTCGGTCTGTACACCTTGTCCTTCTTCCAGACCGTCTACAAAACCACCTTTATACTGCATTCCGGCAACAGTTTTTAAAGTTCCCTGACCGTTCGGGCGGTTATCTTTCCAGTCGCCCTCATATACGTCTCCGTTACTCCATTTATAAGTACCCTTACCTTCACGTTTATTATTTTTCCACTCACCTTCATACACAGCACCGTTTGCCCAGGTAAAAGTGCCTCTTCCGTCCTGCATACCATCTTTAAAGTTTCCTACATATTTATCACCATTAGCATGATAATAAACCCCTGCACCGGTACGCTCACCTAAGAGATAAGAACCCTCATAGCGGTCTCCTGTATGGAAAAAGTAAGTCCCCTTTCCGTGTTGGATATCATCTGCCCAGTCGCCTTCATATTTATCGCCGTTGGTATATTCAAAAGTACCTTTTCCATGACGGACATCATCTTTCCAATCACCGTCATATTTACAGCCGTCGTCCCAGTTCATGGTTCCTTTGCCGTTTTTCTTGTCATTTTTCCAATGCCCGGAATATTTCGCACCGTTCGCCCAGGTATATGTACCTTCGCCCTCACGTTTATCATTTACCCAATGTCCTACGTATAAATCACCGTTATGATAATACATTGTTCCTTCACCATGCTGATAATCCTGATACCACATACCGTCGTAACGGTTATTATTCATAAAGTAATAAATACCCTTACCATGCTGTTGGTCCTGAAACCATTGACCTTCGTATTTTTCTCCATCAGGGAACATGTAAATTCCGAATCCTTCACGTTTTCCTTTTATATACTCCCCTTCGTAGACATCACCGTTCTTAAAGACTGTCTTTCCTTTGCCATTCGGCTTGCGTCCCTTCATCTCTCCCGTATAGACACTGCCATCCTTAAAAGTATAATTTCCAATCTTTATTTCAGTGGAGAATGTATCTTTTATTTTTCCGAAAAATCCGCTTTTTTTTCCTTCGTTATCTTGTGCCATTGCTCCTCCTTGAGCAAGGAGAGCCAGTAAAAGTGTAGTATATAGATATTTCCTCATTGGTTTTAGTAGTTACTCATTAAAATTACAATTTGGACAAAGATACGATTTCTCTCCCAAAAAGCCCCCTACCGGAAAGTAATTTATGATATCTTTTTACCTGCTATGACCTCTTTTAATTTCTCTTTGCACAAATAACGCTGCGCCAAATCCTGTAATTCGGCAGGTGTAACCTCCTGTACAGCTTGCAAAGAACGTGAAAAATAGTCGTCTCCCAAGCCGGAAGTAGCTATAAAAATCCATGCATCCGACAGTGAAAAAGCCGATTCGTAGCTCCTGCACATTTCGCCAAGCATATAATTGCGCACCATAGACAGTTCCTCTACGGGCACAACCTCCTGATGTAAACGATCGATCTCATGATACACTTCCTGAATCAACGGTTCTACGTATTCATTATCCGTTTCCGTCGAAACAATCAGTAAACCACTATCCGGATAGAACATAATTCCTGCCGAAATACCATAAGTATATCCTTTCTCTTCCCGGATATTAGACATCAGGCGACTACCGAAGTAACCTCCGAATACAGTCATCAATACCCGTAACTTCAGATAATCGGGATGCTCACGGGTGATAGTAGTATATCCCATTTTTACGGCACTTTGCATCGCATCTTCCCGTTCCGTAAAAATCCGTTTCTCTGGCACGGCAATATAAGAGAAATTTAATTTCGATGTCTGCAACTGATATTGCCCGAATGGAGAGCCGAACGTATCCTTCACCCGTCGAATAATATCTTCCGTCACCTTGCCGGAAAGAAAAATAGAGCAATTGCCCGAATGATAATACCGTTCATAAAAATTACGAAGAACTTCGGGAGTGATAGCATGATAATCCTCCTCCACGACAATCTTCCCACATGGATGTTGTTCTCCGTAAAGAGACTGTAACAAACTACGATGTGCCAGAAAATCCACCTTGGAGGTATTGACCAGATATTGTTGGATATTAGTATCCAAAATCGTATGCAACTCCTTTTCCGGAAACAACGGCTCTTTAATCATCGACTCCACCACTTCCAACGTTTCCGCCACATATTTATTCAATGAATAAACAGTAATGTAAGCATAGTCCGAAGAATTGGATAATTCCAGCCATGAACCATAATAGTCCAGTTTTCCGGCAATTGTGGCAGCCGTATATTTCTTTGTGCCTTCACGTAGCATCCGGTTAGTAAACAATGCCTGCAATTTCTGCGACTGTTGCCAGCGTCCCCCACCGAAAAGTATATCCATGCGTACCACATCCTGCTCACCGGCATTGATTACAGTCAACGGAATACCATTAGGTAACGTAGTCCGGACAGGAGGAAGAATACGAAAATCTTTCAGGGTTTGTATTTCGGGTTGTATCTTACGATTCATATTATGACCTACTCTTCAAAAATTCTTCTGCACGTTCTAAATCCTGCGGTGTATCAATACCAATAGTTTCCACTTCGCTAATACCTACTTTAATTTTATATCCGTTTTCCAACCAGCGAAGTTGTTCCAGAGACTCAGCCAGTTCCAAAGAAGATTGCGGCAAGGCAGTTATTTCCTTCAATACGTCCGTGCGGTAAGCGTACAGACCAATATGCTTATAGTAAGTATGCCCTTTCAGCCAGTCCTGCTTTTCAGTATTACGCTGATAAGGAATAATGGAACGGCTGAAGTACAGTGCATTCCAGTTCTTGTTAACCACCACTTTCGGAGAGTTCACATTTTCCAAAACGGCAAACGGTTCATCGGCAGTGAAAGGTTTTACCAATGTGGCAATCTGTGTAGTCGGGTCTTCAAAACAAGCTTTTACAGCATTAAGTTGTGAAGGCTGGATAAAAGGCTCATCACCTTGTATATTGACAACAACATCAAAATCACCTCCGATCTTAGTACAAGCTTCGTAACAACGGTCCGTACCACTTTTATGATCAACAGACGTCATTACCACTTTCCCTCCAAATGCTTTCACTGCAGCTTCGATCCGCTCATCGTCCGTAGCAACATAGGCATCGTCAAGTACCCCTGCTACCTGTTCATACACACGTTGTATCACTGTTTTTCCGCCCAAGATAGCCAATGGTTTCGCAGGGAAACGAGTGGATGCATAACGGGCAGGTATAATTCCCAGAAATTTCATATCTGATTTTATTTTAATTCTTCTAATCCTTTCACGATGTACTCCCTTTTCAGATCCTCCGGCTTCAACACCCGATCGTCAAAAAAGAGTAAATCAATATCCAGACAAACTTTTTCTTCTTTCTTATCTTCCGGACGACGACCGGCACATTTCTCGATAGCTTTCAATTCCTTCTTCACTTTTTCTTCTTCCGCTTCGGAGAAAAACAGTGCCACTTGATTGGAGAACAATGCCGGACTCCGGAAAAACAAAGGTTGTGTTTCCCGTTCGGTCGTGAAACGAATGGAAGGAAACAAATCCGCTAATCTCTTTCGTGCTAAAAGCAGATTCTCCTTCCGGTTGTAGTTACTTCCAATGCAAATAATACACTTGTGCATAAGAAGCTGATTCTTAATTAAACAGATCGTCCAATCCGGTTTCTTCAAAGACTTCACCGTCCGACGCTTCCGAACCGGCACAAGGATCAAATCCCTCAGGGAGTTTGAACTTCTCCTGCTGATCATATCCTAAAGTCGGGTCATCATATACTTTTTTCATATATTTCGCCCAGATAGGCAGTGCAGCAGCAGCGCCCTGTCCATAAGTCATCGAACCGAAGTGGATATCACGTTCGTCACCTCCTACCCAACAGCCGGACACCAATGAAGGCGTGAAGCCCATAAACCAGCTATCCGAGTTATCGTTTGTTGTACCTGTCTTACCACCCATATCAGCCGTGATACCATAGCGGCGCACCCGTGCTCCCGTTCCTTCGTTGATAACCGCACGAAGCATCACGAGCATTTTATATACACTGGAAACACTGATCACCTCCTCCATTTGTGGAGCAAATGTAGAAATCACATTACCCTCATTATCTTCGATGCGGGTAACGAATAAAGGAGCCACCCTGATACCTTTGTTGGCAAAGGCTGTATATGCACTTACCATTTCACCGACGGAAATCTCACAAGGGCCCAGACAGAGTGAAACCACCGGATCAATGACCTTATTGCGTACTCCGAAACTATGAATCAACCGAACCAGTTCATACGGATTCAATTTCCCCATCAAATAAGCCGAAATCCAATTGTCCGAATTGGCCAATCCCCATTTCAAAGTTACCATTTCACCATAACGTTTTTTATTAGCGTTACGCGGCGACCACGGTTCTCCTGTTTCCGTAATCAATGTCTGCTCTACATGACGTACCTGATCACAAGGAGAAAAATTATTTTCCATGGCAAGCGTATACAAATATGGTTTGATAGTAGAACCGACCTGACGGCGACCTACCATTGCCATATCATATTGGAAATATACATAATTCGGTCCGCCCACATAAGCCTTCACGTGCCCGTTCAACGGATCCATTGACATAAATCCGGTTCGCAGGAAAGACTTATAATAACGGATTGAATCCATGGGTGTCATAATCGTATCCTTAGCTCCCGTCCAAGAAAACACAGTCATTTCTTGCGGTGTATCAAAAGCCTTTCTGATTTCCTGCTCAGACGCTCCCGCTTCATTCATCAAACGATAACGGTCAGTTTGCTTCATTGCTTTTGTCAGCAATTCCTCTACAAGTTTTGCCGATATAGACCTCGCATACGGAGCATTCTTACTTCCCACTTTTTCTTTAAAGAATAATGGTTGCAAAAAGCTCAGATGTTCTTCTACCGCTTCTTCAGCATATTGTTGCATGTGCGAGTTAAGAGTTGTGTAGATTTTCAGTCCGTCAGTGTAGACATTATAATTTGTCCCGTCCTTCTTTTTATTCTTTGCACACCAACCGTATAGCGGATTTGTTTCCCAAGCAAGAGAATCCTCGTAGTATTTTTGCATCTGCCAGCCCCGATAGGTACTTTTGACAGGTTTCGGTGCCGTCATTACTCCACGAAGATATTCACGGAAATAAGTTGCCATTCCTTCCTTGTGGTCAACGCGATTATAAGTCAATTTCAACGGGAGAGCTTTCAGGGAATCGCATTCTGCCTCAGTGATATAACCAGCCTTGCGCATTTGCTCAAGCACCACATTCCGGCGACCACGAGAACGCTCATTAAAGCGAACAGGGTTATAGAGTGACGGATTCTTACACATACCTACCAAAGTAGCAGCCTGTTCAACTTTCAGTTCCTTCGGTTCACATCCGAAATACGTGTGTGCAGCAGTTTTAATCCCCACAGCATTATTCAAGAAGTCGAACTTATTCAGATACATACTTAGGATTTCCTCTTTAGTATAATAACGTTCCAGTTTCACGGCAATCACCCATTCAATCGGCTTTTGGAAAAGGCGTTGAAGAGTATTACGTGCCACATTCTCAGTAAACAACTGTTTTGCAAGCTGTTGAGACAAGGTACTACCCCCACCCGCATTTTTTTGAAACATCAGACCTCGTTTCACAAATGCACGAAACAACGCTTTGGCGTCAATTCCGGAATGCTCTACAAAGCGCACATCTTCCGTAGCGATTAAAGCATTGATAATATTAGGCGACAAATCCTTGTAGGCCGTATATACACGATTTTCTTTGCTGTACGACCAGGTTCCGAGCACCTTTCCGTCTTCAGAGAAAATTTCCGTTGCAAATTTATAATTTGGATTTTCCAGTTCCTCTACAGGGGGCATATAACCTATCCAACCTTTTGAAATAGAAACAAAGATAACAACGATAGCCAATACCACGACTGCCAATAAAATCCAAAGAGCTTTTATTATTTTTCGAATCATGTTTATTCTTACTTAAAAAGATGCTTAAATTAAGATGCAAAGGTAGATAAAATCCGGAACGCAACCAACGAGTTTGATTATTATTTCAGTTTTGTTAAATACCTTAAGGCTAAATATGCCTAACTCGTGATTGAGAAGTGATTAACAATAATTTGTATAAACGCAAAACAGGCGGGATTTTTCCCGCCTGTCATTCATACCTAATTATATCTTCTAAGATACCAATTACATTGTTGCCGCCTGTACACCGATCACTCCGGCAATTGCACCGGCAACAGCAATAATCACTTTCAAAATCATGCTCCAAGTTTTTTTCATAGATTTTCTACTTTCCAAATTAAACATTTATAAAATACTATCAACTGTCAATTAGCAGACATCAATTAAACAGACGGATCAGGTGTTACTCCACCTCCTCCTTCTCCACCACCTTCACCCGGATTTTCCGGGTCTTCGGGAGATACGACCACACTGTTCTTCTTCAGATATTCATCCAGACTGATCAGGTCCAGTTTTTCATCTTCACGGGTCGCAGATTTTGTGATGCGCAACTCTTTATTTGCCTGAAAGAAAATACGGACACTCTCCACACTCTTGGCTGTAATATCCTTTGCCAGATCTGCACCTTTCGAACGGGCAGCCAACATAAATACACCCAGGCCTTCGATATTCACCGACTTACCTTCCAGCAACTGTTCCTTCATCTTATCCACGAAGTTCTGAATCACACTCTTGATATCACCGACAGAAAGCGAAGAACGATCCCTCATTTTCTCTGCAAGATATTTCAAACTGACAGACTGTCCCAAGGTAATCAGATGCGGATAAAATCTCTTAGGAGAATTGGGAACACGCGGATCCGTTGGCCGCGTAATGACTTTGTAAATTACACTCATACTACGTTTTTTTAAGATTCAAATTCAAGTTATTTTATTCACATTTCGTTGATCAACGATGCAAAGGTGCAGTTTTTATTTCGTATAGAAAAGGAAAAAGCCCCTGTCGGAGCTCTTTTTATTTAGGATAGATTATAAACCGCTATTAATCAATAAAATATATCAACGATCTTCCCAGACAGTTGATATACAAAGGAAATTCATACTGGCATTTACGCCAACATGAGGGCATCGGTCAAGTATGTACCGCTGTACTTTCCCCAACCGATAAGATGTAGGGATTCATGTATATAGCATGAATTAGGGGCCTACATATTTCATAAATCTAATAGGATATATTCACGATTGCCTCTTTAATACAGTCAACGATATAGCGAACATCATCATCTGATACATAAGGACCAGCAGGGAGACACATACCTACCTTGAAGAGATCTTCCTCGACTCCATTTGTGTAGACAGGTGCATCAGCATATGCAGGCTGTTTATGCATTGGCTTCCAAACTGGACGACACTCAACCTTCTTGCTGAGCATGAACACACGCATAGCCTCCACATTATCATTTGGCTGACAATCGGTAGTAGGAGACTCAACAGCATGAATAACACCTGCAGCACCACCAACAGCAGTCTTGATGACCTCCTTGTAAGCATTCTCCTGGCCTACGACCTTCACCTCCGGATCAAGCACCATGGTACAAAGCCAGTAGTTAGAATCATACTTTGGATCATTTGGTTGCTTATTGATGCGAATACCAGGAATGTCCTTCATCAAATCCTCATACAGAGCCTGAACGTGCTTATGGTGAGCAATGTGCTGATCGAGCACCGTCATTTGACCACGACCAATACCCGCGCATACATTTGACATACGATAGTTGAAACCGATAGCTGTATGCTGATAGTAAGGATATGCATCACGAGCCTGAGTAGCATACCACATGATTGTGTTTGCATCCTCAGCATTACGACAAATCAAAGCACCACCACCTGAAGTAGTAATCATCTTGTTACCATTGAATGAGAGTACACCAAACTTACCGAAAGTACCAAGGATCTGACCGTTGAAGCGTGAGCCCATACCTTCAGCAGCATCCTCGATAACAGGAATGTTGTACTTATCAGCAATCGCCAAGATCTTATCAATCTGATAAGGCATACCATAGAGAGCTACAGGAACAATAGCCTTTGGATATTTGCCTGTCTTCTCTTTACGATCGAGAATAGCATTCTCAAGTAATTCTGGATCCATGTTCCATGTATCTTTCTCAGAGCCGATGAATATTGGCTTGGCACCAAGATATGTTATAGGGTGAGATGATGCACAGAAAGTAAAGCTCTGTACACAAACCTCATCACCAACCTGTACACCAGCAGCAATCAAAGCCAAATGAATAGCTGCGGTACCAGCAGATAGGCAAACAACTGTAGTATTTTCTAACTCTGAGTTAAGATGCCAAGAAGGTGGATTTGCCTCTGGCCAACGAGAGTCTCCATATACTGCACTCTCTGTATTGCTAGTAACGAACCTACATAGGTCCTTTTCAAATGCATTCACATTAGGACCCATTGGAACAACCCAATTGGTATCAAAAGCTTCTTTTACATACTTTTGCTCCCATCCCTCCTCACTCATGTGAGCAAGACAGAGATAAATTGTTTTTCTTTCTTCTGACATTTTATTATGTTAATTACAATTCAATATTAATTTCTAAAAGTAAGAATTCTTTCACACATTACTTTTATGGCGTTTCTACTATATCTTGCATCACAATGAATTGAGAGCATCCTTTTTGAAATATCAAGTGCCTCATTGAATTCTGTTTTTTCAGGAATCTGCCACAAAATGGCTGGATATATCATATTTTTAATTAAATGCATTCTTAAGCTCTTACGTTCTTCCTTTGTATCACATAGGATTATAATAGAAAATGGGCTTGTTGCTTGCATTATGTGAAAACTGTCTTTAAGCATTTCATTAGCTATACGCCAATTATCAGCCTTTAGATAATCTATCATTCCATAATTCAGATGTTTTGCAATTGATAAAGTATTCTCATCCATTCCAGACAATAATAGCTTATCTATAATCTCCTCAGTGTGGATATATTTCTCTCTGAAGGCTTCTTTATCAATAGTTTTAACTCCATAGATATAATCATGCTTCATTTGCATAGCTTCACACCTAACCTTTGCCATATCTTTACATTCTGCGGTTTCTGCAATAGGTGCTGGCATATCAAATTTCTTTGGGCTCCACAGAATACCTCCTGCAGCAGTTGGCATAGACTTTCGTATAGAGGCGATACAATAATCGGCATCACTTCTCCGTGACCATTCTGAAAACAAATCATGTGTATGATCTTCTATTACAGGGATTGAAATACCCTCATTACTTCTTCGTTTTCGAATGCCAAAAAAGTTCATTCGCAATAATACATCTCCCTTCTCATAAGGCAACGAACTTATCACGTCGTCATCATTTTCATTCAGAGGTGTATCATTATAGAGTTTGATGCTTATTCCTATAGAAATGAGATAATCAATTACTTCATAGCAGAAATAGGCAGGTATCCATAGTCGTTTCCAACCTTTGTATTTATAAATAGCTTCTATTGCATGACGCCCACTTGCATATTCACGCAAGTTATCATACACATCATATATGGTAATCTTACTCTCCTTTGCCTCTGTATTACAGAAGTCAGGCATAGTATAAAAATCAGAACCGAATTCTTGCATTATTTCTTATTGTATGCTTCTATAGTCTTTTCTAAAATGAAAAGTGCTCTCTTCAAATCATGTTTATTTAGCACATAAGCTAATCTTACCTGGTTTTTGCTTAATGAAGGATCTGTATAAAATCTTGCTGCAGGTGCCATCATAATTGTTTCATCTGCACATACTTTCTTAGGACCTAATCCTGTTGGAGTTTCAGTTGGAGTATTTTCATCGTGATACACAAATTCCTTCAGGCACCATGCACAAAACATCTCTGAATCATCTACTGGTAACTTAGCTACACTATAAAAAGCTCCCATAGGTATTGGTGTATAACATCCAGGAATCTTGTTCACACCATCAATTAAGGTTTTTCTACGTTCAGTATATTCCTCATAAACCTCTCGAGAATATTCTTCAGTACCATCTATAGATGCTTCCGCTATGATTTGCTCAATTAAAGGTGGACTCAACCTTGCCTGTCAAAACTTCATTACTGTTTGGCTCACATTTTCATTCTTGGTAATCAAAGCAACCAATACAAATACCACATTCTGAATATCGCTTAGAAACAGAATCTATCAATACCACATTCTGCTCGATACCCTCTAGGTGCATAGCAGAGATGTATGGTGAACCTGTATAAATGAATTCACGATAAACTTCATCCGAAAAAAGATAAAGATTATACTTCTTTACCAAATCCCGAATTTGGTTCATCTCCTTCTGAGTATAAAGATACCCTGTAGGGTTATTCGGATTACAAATTAATATCGCCTTTGTGCGCTCATTGATGAGCTCCTCAAACTTCTGTACCTTTGGCAAACAGAATCCTTCATCTATTGTCGTTGTTACTGTTCTTATCACAGCACCTGCAGAAATTGCTAAACTCATGTAGTTTGCATAGGCAGGCTCTGGAACAATAATCTCATCACCAGGATTCAAGCAACTCATGAAGGCAAAGAGTACTGCCTCTGAGCCACCGCTAGTAATGATAATATCCTTTGAAGTTAACTTTATCTGATAGCGTTCGTAATACCCTACTAATGCTTCGCGCAAAGATAAATATCCCTGAGAAGGACTATACTCTAATGTCGTGCGATCAATCTCCTTCAAGTAATCCAATGCCTTTTGGGGAGTTGGTAAATCGGGCTGTCCGATATTCAATCGGTATATCTTTACTCCCTTGCTCTCTGCCTCGTAAGCCAAAGGAGCAAGTTTGCGAATGGGGGACTGAGGCATTTCAATACCTCGTTCGCTTATCTGTAATTCGCGATTCATTTTCTTAATTCATATCTTTCTTCCACTGAGGATATGGACAATTCTCTTCCAATTCCACCGGTAGATTAAGATTATATTTAATCAGTTCGCTTGCCTTATCAACCACTTTCTCATTTAGGAAATCGATAAAGCTATTGAGTTTTCCGTCAACTTTCATTTCTATTACCACAGCGCCTTCCTTCTTTTCCTTATCCAAGAACGCGAAGTGTGGGCCAACTGTTTCACAAAAAAATTGAGCGGCATGTGGACAAGTTGTTTTCAATTTAGCTAATACATCAGCAGCATTTTTCATATTGCGCATACGATTCCAGAAAGAATCCCAAGCACATGACAACAATAATCTGTCGTCGGAAAGAGCAGATACCGATACGGTGAGATAAATGCCTCTCTGTATTTTGAATATAATATCGACATAATCCTTTTGAACCAGAAATGACATTTGATCCTCATTATAGAATTGGGCTTTAGTTCGCTTACTGATGAAAAACATGCTTATTGCATTGCTCTATAAAGTGGGAAGAATCCGCTTTCACTATTGAAAGTAGCGCCATTCTTTTTTCTCATCTCTACCAGCATATCGTATGCCTGCTGGTCAAACATATCCTTAGAAATAGAGAACTGCAAGTCACCATCCTTATTGAAGCTCTTCTTAAACTTATATAATGGATCCTCACCACTACCTACGCCACCTCCAAGGTGGAATATCTTATAACCATGTTCAGCAGCATACTTGGCTGTTTCATACAGAATCAAGTTAGTAGCATTCAGCCGTCTGTACTCCAAGATACTACCCGATAGATGATAATGCACTCGGCCATTGCAGAACAGCATTATGCTCATTGCGATAATCTTGTCCTTTAGTTTAGCGGTTGCCATCAGCCATTGATCTTTCAAGTCCTTGATAATAGACTCATAAAATTCCTCCTTGAAGAAATAATACTCCTCAGCATTATCCTTGAGCATAGTACCATTATAGATCTCTATAAACTCCTTAAACAAAGAAGAATCATCACTCAATTCGACCGTTATTCCATTCTTTACAGCCTTACGGATAGTACTCCTATCTTTACTTTTGATGTTCTTCATTATACCATCAACAGTTGCGGTGTCAATAAAAATTGTATTGCCAAGATCAATGATATTTGAGCGTCCACGCATTGCGTCTTGATTCTTCAACCAAGGACACCAACGAGTGAAAGCACATACGATCTTCTGACTTTTCATGAATGCTTCATATTCTTTCCAAAAACCATTCAAATTTTCCTCTGAGCAATTTCCCTCCATCAACCAGCCACCATATCCGTATGGAGTAACTGCATCGAAGTATTGACCTTTCGCAATCCCTTCCGTCCAATCAATATCAGCAATGTTACGAAGCATAAAAGCACATATGCCTCTCAATCCATCGCCTTCATAGTAAACAAGACTCGAATCACCATCACCATGTATTTCAAATGCCTTTAGATACCCGCTGAGGTAGTAGATATCATAATTAGGAAAAGACTCAACTATCTTATCCCAATCGGCTGACTCTTTTATTGTAAATATCTTGAACATATTCAATTTAAATATTATTTCACAATCAGTAGATTCTATTCTTCTCTTAAGCCCATATCCTTAAGCCGTTGAGTAAAGCCAAGATCATCCACCTCATCGTTATTACCAGAACCTACGCCAATATCTTCCCGTTTTAACACGTTAGCTATAGTCATGAATAAGATCTTTACATCAGTAATAAAACTTATGTGATCTACATACCATACATCCAACTCAAACTTCTTGCTATAAGTACATAGGTTCCGACCATGAACCTGTGCCCATCCTGATATTCCTGGGCGGACATCGTGACGCCTTGCTTGAGTCTCATCATACAACTTAAGGAAATTTACATATAAAGGGCGAGGTCCAATAAAACTCATATCACCTTTGAGGACATTGATTAACTGAGGAAGCTCATCTATACTGGTTGAACGAACGAACTTTCCCACCTTAGTCAGGCGAACTTCATCCGGTAATAGAGTTCCGTCAACATCTCTCTCGTCAGTCATAGTCTTATACTTAATCACCTTGAATATTTTCCCATCTTTACCAGGACGTGGCATACAGAAGAAAGCACCGGCTCCCTTATTTGCAAAATGTAACCAGATAGTAATCACTATCAAAATTGGAGAGAAACAAATGAGTGCAATGAAAGCAACACAAAAGTCAAAAAAACGCTTAAAAAAATGCTTATACATTGTTGTTTTCGATATTTTATTTTCGGAATAGTAATATTTAAGAAATCAATACAGATTCTATAACATGCTAAAGTTATATCACAGAAATATAACTGAAACAAATGTTCCAAAACTTGTTATTGATCATACAATAGGTCTTTTTTCAAAATAAACGCTCCAAGTAGAGACTAAGATATCCTTAATGAATGAATCTTCAGAGAAATACTTGTATTTCCAACGCCGGCTATACATATTCTTTACCATCTGTATATGAGCTTTCATATCATCTCCATATTCAATAGCATTTTCTTTTATATTATAACAATCATTTAGCAACTTTTGGTCCTGACTTCTCAATTGAATATCATCTTTTAGTCATGGTGCCTTTACACCACATACAAAATTTGCTAATCTCGACATGCTCTCAGCAAATGACATCAAACCATTCAAGGAACATTGTTTCCAAAATTCTTTTAAATCAAAATCTTTAGTATTAACAATAGCCTTTGGTATCATTGCCCAGTCACAAATATATCTTAATGTAATACCCTCTCGCAAAAAATGACGATGAGAATGTTGTAGAAAATACAGAGCGTTAAACATCAAACAAGGCTGTTCCATATTAGTATTACCAATCATTATTGTTGGCTACTCGACGAGAAGACTTCGAAGATAGCGTTCAAATATTTTTCTTTGTCTTTTACCTCTTACAGTTGTACAAATTTTATGATTCTCAACATGAATATTTTTATATGTAAAAGTAGAATGACGATAATCTTCTCTATTTACCTCTAAGCCTAAGGCTTCCATTGTTATTACCTTCATCATACTTTCCTGCTAAATAGCAGTATAAATTACTTGCTGGACGTATAAATGGCTCAGGGTAATAAGTTCCGAAAGCGAATCCCTTTAAAACTACAGTTCTAATATTATAACTTTTCCAAAGTTTAGAAAGTTGTAACGAGGAATCATATTGGGCCTGCCATTTTTTCTTTATATAATTAGCCAAACCACTTCATTAACAGCTATAGCGCAGACACCCTGTTCTAAGGAAGAAGCAATTCAATACTTCCAATCTATATCCTTTGGTAAATCAATGTCAGATGTAGAATATAAACCTAGCCGAATTAACTTATACAAATTTTCCCTTGATTCCATATTACATGATTTCTTCATAGAAATCAAGCAGACATTTACGAACGAAACTCTGTTCAAATCTTGATTCTATCATTGGCCGAGCATTCGCCACCATTGTATTATATGCATCCTTATCTTCAATCATCTGTCTCATTGCCTTATAAAGAGAATCTACATCTTTAGAAGGTATGATCACACCATTTTTCCCATTCTCAATGATTTCTCGAGATCCATTGGTATCAGTAACAATTGATGGAAGATCCATAGCCCCAGCTTCCATTACCGTATTCGGGAATCCTTCTCTATAACTTGGGAAAACAAAGCAATCACTTGATGCATAATAAGCCAAAAGTTCATCACCGAACTTAGGTCCTACTGATTTTATTTCAGGAGTGCTATCAATTCTGTCTTTTGTTAACTTTAATATTGGATCAAGGTCTTGTTCATAATTTCCAACTAAAAACAAACGAATGTTATTATGCACCTTAAGTAATTCAAGAAAGGCCTCTATGAGTTCATTTATTCCCTTATCACCAACTATTCGACCAACAAATATAAAAGTAAAAACAGTATTCTTAATAAGAGACTCAGATAAATTCAAAACTTCGTCTCTTTTACTGAATCGAGTCATATCAACACCTCGAACATTACCATATCCGAGGACTTTCATGGGCTTCTTCGTTATGTGTTTATGAAGGTCATTAAGAACTCCATCTCCTTCTGGGATAATATGTGTAGCACATGCGCAAGTTAACCAATCAGTAAACATTAATATCCTGCGTGTTAAACCTTTTGCTGTTGGCCATACCAATCCCGTAAAAGTATGCACTCTTATTGGAACATGAGTAATATATGATGCAATCATACAAAGCAATCCTGCTTTTGGCGTCATTGAATGCACCATACGAGGCTTTTCTTTTCTAAAAATGAAAACAAGGTTTTTAAAAGATAGTAAGTCTTTTATCAAAGAGATATGGCGTTCCATAGGTACTTCTATTACTTTTATACCATCTTTGCGTAAAAGATCCAATTCTGGTCCAGATGAAGAAACAGAAACTACTTCATACCCTTTCTCTTGAAGATTTTTAACTATTGGAGTATAAAATTCAACAGACTCTGAAACAGTAACAGCTCTTAATATTTTATTATTTGACTTCATTATTTATATACTCTTTTACATCTTTAAGGAAAGATATCGTGATCAAAATAGATAAAACAACAATTGGGCAAGCTGCAATGATTGTAACAGATTGAATACTATAAAGAGAGTTTTGTGCGAATAATAATCCTATCGGGAAAAGAATCAACATAATACTCCAAAACGCTCTAACTCGACGATCCGGCTCCTTATCTGCTGGCAAGTGTTTGTATGAATAAGATGATGCAACATAAGTAATGCCATCAATTGTAGTACTATAAAATGCAATCATTGTTATAACAAGAAGCCCTAATGCCAATTCAGGTAATGGAAGTGTGTCAAAGACCTTAAGAATTGCATCATACATACTTCCGCCATTAGTGATGAATCCTGATATATCTACTCCATGCTTCAACTGCTGAGCAAGGCCATAGTTTCCTAGTATTATGAATGACATAAATGTACCAGCTAACCCCCATCCATATGTACCGAATACCACATTACGAATGGTACGGCCCTTACTGATTAAAGCTATAAAGAAAGGAGTTGCACAGCACCATGCAATCCAATATGCCCAATAGTAGATTGTCCAATTCTGAGGGAAGTTATTCTCACGCAATGGATCCATATAGGTAGACAGACCTATAAAGTTCTGAGTCATATTTCCCAAAGATTGAAAACCTGTTTCAAGGATATATCTTGTTTCACCTCCTAAGAAAAGGAAGTAGAACAAAATACCGAAAAATAAATAGGAACACATAGCTGCCAAGCGAGAAATGCCCTGCACTCCAAACCATACAGCCAATGTATAAATAGCGCAGATAACTAGTAACAGACCTATGGTAAGACCAACACCATCAGAGATACCAAGTAAATTAGTCAGCGCCTTTGATAGTAAAGGGGTAGCTAAGGAAAAGGTAGTTGCAGTAGCACATACAATAGAGAAAATTGCTGTAATGTCAATTACCTTTCCCCAGACTCCATCAGCTTTATCGCCAATCAACGGACGAATGGCTTCTGAAAATCTTTGGCGATCACGTTTACGGACATGCATCATAAATCCAAAAGCAACTGCAAGGATTACATAAAAACACCATGCAATAGGCCCCCAATGGAATAGTGTATAGGTGGGTGCCCACATCTGCATGCTACCTAAATCAGAAACATGCTTTTCACCGCCATACAAAGCCCATTCACAAAGTGAGTAGAAAAGTATATCAGCAGCCATGGTTGAGGTAAAGATCATAGTACCCCAACGAAAATCGCTAAATTCGGGTTTTTCGATATTTCCAAGCTTTATTTGACCATATTTTTTAGTAACTCCAATATATAATGTAAGAATCAAAGTACCAACTCCGAAGATTGAATAATACAATCCACAAGTATCTCCTAAGAACCCGCGAATAGTATCTACGAAGAAAGTAGACTGGTCTGGTATTAACATGAATACAATCATGAGCACCAAAACGATAGCAAAGGGTATTAATGTGGTAGCCCAATCCACTTTTGAAGAAAGACCTTTAAAGTAAGACATTAATTTAATTTAGTTAAGTTTAAAATTGCACGATTGTATCGATCTCTACCATAGGTTCCGAAATCGTCACCCTTGGCTTCCTTAATTACAGTCCATTGTGCCCAAAGATAATCCCAAAGGATTTCATAGCACAAGATCTTCTTGTAGGCGTTAGCCGGGATATTACCATTAAAGTATTGTCCTAGAATGAAATCTTCATTTTCTTTGGTATATCCAGCTTCAATGAAAAGTGCTGCAAAATCAGCCATTGGATCATTCATACCAGAATATTCCCAATCAATGAGATAGATACTACCATCCATTGCCTTTATGAAATTGTCATATAGCGCATCATTATGACATGGGCAGAGTTCGACACCAAGATCATTGAGATAGAACTCAAGCTCCATTACATTCTTGCGAACATTTTCCCATCCAGCATACATTGTTGCACCTGCTTTTTCAATCAAGATGTCGTATTTCTCAATTTCACGAAATATATTGAATTCGTTTTTTAAACGAATATGTGCACCATGAACTTTCTGATAGATATTTGCAATCTTGATCATATTGTCATGACGTTGGATAGTTGCAGCATTGAGAGTTTCTGCATTCTCGACAAAATCGGCAAGTTTGATACCAGTCTTTGCGTTAAAATATCGAATCTCTGGATTAACTCCAAGTTTACAACCTTCCATAGCATTGAATTCCTCGTTTACACGCTCTACCATGCCATCTACCCCATTACCAGGTACACGAAGCACATAGCTTTTGCCATTGAAATTCACTCGGAAGTTCTTATTGCTCATACCACCGATCTGAATAATCTCTGCCTTTGAAACGTCTTTGTTTGGAAAGATGCTTCTCAAGTGCATCATTAAGTTTTCATAGTCATATGGATCTTCTTTTTTTCGAAGGCGAGGATATATATCATTTTGAAGTTTCTTAAAATCTTCCTTACAATCCACATCGCCCCAAATAAGATTTTTGAACATAAGCACAGGACGATCGAGAGCTTCAGTAACATCCATCAAAAGATACTCGTAATTGAGATAAGGATTTGATGCAATCTCCCAAGCATCAACAAGTTTATGATAGGTATCAATGTTAATACGACTAGCGCCAATCATCTCACCTTCAAAATGGCATACACGATGGCGATCTTTTGTAATCTTGATTACGAATCCATTCTTGGTTTCGATAAAGCATTCATCACCACTTCCACTTTCCTCTGTCATCGAGAGACAATTACCAGTTTCAATCTCAGCTAATTTTTCGATTAACTTTCTCTCATAGAAGGTATCGCTTTCAATTAGAAGGAAATCCTCATTCAGATAATCTTTAGCCAACGCTAATGTACCCATTGAGGCTGTAAATTCATATTTTTTATTCTCAATGATTGTTACATCATCGGCTTCATATTTCTTAAACATATCTGAGTTGTATCCAACCATCAAAATAATGTTAGAGAAATGAAGATCACGCAATATACCGAGAGTTCTATCAAGAAGACAAAGATCCTGAGCAAATGGCATCAAAGGATAAGGAATCTCTGAATCCTTCTCGCGTCTTGCGGCAAGTATTACAGCTGTTTTCATATTCTTTCTATAGGATTGTTTTTAAAACCATCATACATGTATTCAGTATCATCTACCTTAAAACTGAAAAGCAAATAATCACCTTGATGCTTAACATTTTTGAATGCATGAATAATACCCTCTTTCACATCGAGGATTTGACTTATCTCTTTCACAATAGTAGAACGAGTGTCATTCTGATAAGAATGATCGAACTCTCTTAATTCATCAAGCGAATCGAACTCCTGGATTGAACCTTCTTGATAACGATTGATCTTTAGCTTAGGTAGCTTATTGATATAACGGATGTATACATCTTCCCAATACCCCTGCTTTGTTTTATCACTTTTGTATTCTTCTATCATCACCTTTCGGAATGCTTCAGAAAAATCATGATTGAAATAAACATGGCCGACCATATACCAAGAATCATGACCTCCTACTGTTACTTCAGTGATCATATCATCACCGTCTGTTGTGAGGCAATATTCTCCTGTTTCACCTTCAGCATATAATGCGGAGTAATAGCTATTCAGAGAATTGCCCCTAAAGACGTTCTCTGGGAAGTAGTTATCCGAACTGCAAACAAAAGTATTATCGAGCTTTTCAACTACCCGAATGATAGAAGAAGTGTTATTGAAACAAGCATAATCCTCATTCAAAACAATACTTACACCAAACTTGTCGTGAAGATAAGCAAACATTTCAGCCTTGTACCCAACAACTATAGTAATGTCAGTAATACCAGCCTCTTGAAGTTGCTTAATTTGGCGTTCAATTAAGATGTCACCTTTTACTTCTATCAAGCCTTTTGGACGCTCAGTTGAGAGAGGAACAAATCTGGAAGAAGTTCCTGCAGCCATAATTATGGCATTTCGCTTCATAGTCAATTATTTATTAAAATGCAAAGTTTGCCGTAAAATTTACGTATGACTTATCAAACACTGGATTATAGATATATGCTACACTCAAAGGAAGCGACCAACCATTCTTAAATGCAACATTGTGGGTATATCTACCCTCTATATTACAGATTGAAAAATTATGCTCATAACCATTATAGCATGACTTATTAAAAGCTAAACCTACATCAAGAGAAATACGATTGCTCTGAAGGAAATCATAATATGTACCTAATTCCAAATAGGTAGAATAAGCCTGCTTTGATTCTCCATCTTCATTTATATACTTGTCAGCGCCATAGAAGAAGTTACTTGTAGTAATCCACAAAGGCAATTTCTCAGGAGCAAAAGTGATAGCTGCTTCAAGCCAATGACCAGTATGTTTGTCACCACCAAAATATTTGTCTTTATTACTATCAACAGTAGGATAATAATAATCGTAGACACCAATTGTAAAACCATTGCACGAATAGCTTACCCCAAGGTCTACTTCAGAATATTTGCCATTAATAGAATACCCCCCCATGGCATAAACAAAGAGTCCTCTGTATTGATAGTTTACACTTGGAAAAAGAACAGGAGCAGACTCATTTGTTATCATTTCCATACCTCTCCACATGTATTTGGTTTGAATATCAATCCCTACATGGAAATTTGATTCTCGCAAATTGGCCCCCCAATTGTTTCTAGTAAAATCTGTTTCTTGAGCAGAAACTGATAAAACAAAAGATAATGTAATTGAGATTATCAATATTTTTTTCATTGTATATTTAGTTTAGTCACGTTTATTCCGTCGTTAAAATCCTCCATAATCTGACTGATGGCTACACCAATATTCTCTGATATTATTGGCATTTTTTTGTTTTGTATCGATTTCACGAATGCTACAATCTCATATCTAATTCCTTCTCCGTCAAGTTGGTAGAAGAACCTACGATTGTTCTCCGCATTCTCATAACGTACTTCGAAATAGTCAGTTTTCCACCAAGGTGCTGGTACATAAATATAACCCAATGTGCCTGAAATAATGAGTTCACCTTCACTTTTGACACCCCTACCTACCTTGATGCTTGCGCATGTAGATGAATATATAAAAGTACATTTAGTAAACTCATCATAATTATGTTCCTCGTCACCCATCAGTGAAATAATATCTTTTTTCAGATAATCAGTTCCTAATAATTGAAAAATAGGTAATAATGCTGTTGGGCCCCAGTCATTCAAACTACTCAAATATTGAAAATCTTGATCTTTATCTGTAAAATCGATGGGGCGAATACTGGTACAGACGGAATCTACAGAGATTATATTGCCTATGATGCCGCCCTTGGCGAGAAGAAGCATACGATTATATGCAGTGGCATAAGCAGTTTTACATGCCATAGAAAGAATACATCCATTCTTCTTTGCAAGATCAATAAGTTCTTGAGCCTGAGCTACATTTCGGGTTAATGGCATTTCACATAGCACATGCTTTTTGTTTTCGAGTGCATACTTTACCTGCTCATAATGCTTTGAAGGGTTAGTATAGATGTATACAGCATCTACATTATTGATGAAGGTATCATAACCAGAAGAAGCCCCAATAGCTTTGACTCCATTGACAAACTTACATTCATCAATGAACTTATCTGTAACGACGCCACTTCCATATACGCCAAGTATCAATTCTCTCTCTTCAGAGCGAATCATACTACTGGATATACCTTCTGTTCTTGGAAGATAGATAACCTTGCAATATTCATTGAGATAATCAAACTTGCCCTCCCAATCTGACCCAAGCGCAAAGATGTCTACATCATACTTCTGGATATCGTCTATTTTCTGCCCCTCATATTCTTCAACAATGATTTCATCAGCAAGTCCCGTCGAACGTACAGCCTCAATACGCTCCATAAGAGACTGCTGAACATTAATCTTACCTCTAGTTTTATCAAAATCGTCAGCAGTAACACCAACAATAAGGTAATCTCCAAGCGCCTTTGTACGCTCAAGAAGTTTAACATGACCTAAGTGAAGAAGGTCGTAAGTTCCATATGTGATAACTTTAACCATAAAACAAAGCTCTATTAAATGAACCCCTTCTCTCGAAGATCCAAGAAAGCATCAATGAGTTTATCGTAATCTTGTTTCTGAAGGTATCCTATATGACCTACACGGAATATTGTATCCTTCATTTCACCACCATTAGGGCATATCCACATACCATATTCATTCTTGATTTTCAGAAATAACTCGTATGCTGATTGTGTGGTAGGATGAAGAGGAGTAACTGCATTAGAAAGGCTTTCAGACACTATTTCAAAAGGCAAATTAAATTCAGTCAACTTGTCACGGAAATATTTAGCCAATTTTGCGCAACGAGCAATTTCTGCATCCGCACCACCCATTGCGTCAATTTCATTTAAACGAACATTAATTTGGCGAAGGATGCCAACGGCTGGAGTCCATGGAGTCTGTCCTCGCTCCATATTCTTAAGAGCAAGTTTTAAATCTAGATATTGACAGGTACTTTTGTTCTTTTCTATACGATCAATGGCTGATGGTGCTAGCGCCATTACAGCAATACCAGGAGCACAAGCAAGAGCCTTTTGTGATCCCGTAATCATCAATCCAGCACCTACCTTTTCCATGTCGAATGGATCGCAAAGGAAAGTACTGATTGTATCTACGATAAGGAAACAATTGTTTTTTTTGCAGAAGTCTGCAACGAGATTCATGTCATAATGAACACCAGTAGATGTTTCATGTTTCTGGAGTAGAAATGCAGTATATCCCTTTCCATTATAAGGAACGAGATGGTTTGGCTTCAATGCTTTACCATGTTCCAATTTTATTTCATCAAAGGGAATGTCATGAAGTGTCAGTAATTCGACAAAACGTTGCCCGAAACTTCCGCCATTTACTACAAGCGTTTTATCGTCTTTTGACAAACAATTCATAATAGCGGTTTCCATACCTCCGCTACCGGAACAAGTCATAAACACAACATGCGAATCTTCTGTGGTTTTAGCAAATTTCTTAATCAAACGTTCATTCTCAAGCATTATTTCAGAGAATTCAGCCGTTCTAAAGTATGGAACCTGCTCAGCGCCAATTGCTTGTACAGCATCAGAAGACTGTACAGGGCCTACAGTAAAATTAATCATCGAGATGAAGATAATAGAATTAGATGGTATAATCAAATATTAAAATACTTGTACGAAAAAATGTTAACATTCAAATAGTTTTCCATTAACAAAATCAGGACTCAAATGAGATGTAGAATAATCATAGCAGAAATCTTTCAGTCTTTCAGAAATATACTCAATTTCTTTTGTGCTTTCTGGGAATCTTTTCCATACCTGAGTATTATTTATAGATAATTGAGGTCTGAAGATTTGCTTCATTTTTGAACATGATTTATCATTAAAACCGCAATAGCTCACAATTGCATCACGAGTTTCATCATACTTATAAATTAAATCTTCAAATTGAATTCTCATAAAATTACTTGAATTCTCTTGTTTAAGACTTTGCATTCTTGTCCATAAAAACCAATCACAAAATATTTCTGGTGTTTGGCAAGGAATTACTTGAGTATTTTCAACATATTTGCATAGAATAAATAAGTCTCTCGGATCACGATCAACAATGAATGTCTTAACATTATAATTGTCAGGGATATATCTTAAATATCTATCTATATTAGTAGGAGGAAAAATCTGATCAAGCATAATTATGCTACTATTAGATTTATTCATATAAGATAATATTCGTGAAACATATTTTTTTGTAGCCTGCAAAAATTTGTCAATATTAGGAGTACCAGCATACTGAATTTGCGGTTTCATTAATGTACCAGGAATAAAACGAGGAGGTATATAATTCCATATAGAGTTTATAACTTTCTTATATACCCTATTTATAATCCAAAACAACTTTCCTCTTTCATAGACATCAATATGAGAGGCTCCCAAATATGAGAAATCAGAAAGATCATTTATATAATCGTACGAGATTTTTCTAAAATTGCCTTCACATAGTTTTTCGTAGTGATGGTTAGTAAGATTATTTGAATTAAAATCTATATACTTTTTAAATCTTACTAATGAATAACTCGTATTATGTCTATGCGGGTTTTCTATAAGATTATACTCTAGATCACTGATACAATCAGGATCATAAATAAATCTCATTTCGTAAACTCCTGATTTATTATCAATACCATCAAACTCACTAAGCATATGAGTAATGGCACTTGAGCCTGTATTGTAAAACCCAGTTGTGGTTATTATCAATTTTTTCTCAATATCCATATTATTTTTTTAATTTTTAATAGTATTTGGAAGATTCCGGTATGATATAAGAATTTGAAAAGACATCTTCTTTTTATAATTCCCCAAAAAGAATAGTCCGCATACTTTCTTATACAAAAATCAAACCCATTTTTTATATAGTCCAACCAAAATTCATCGTAACGAGGGCTTAAGTGAGAGGGTCTACTTAAATTGGGTTGACGTAAAGTAAGTTCAGGTTCTTTAATGTTAATAAAATAACAATTACTGTGTAATCTATTAAATAATTGTTTGCTTTTATTTGAATTCAACATAATAACAGACGTTCCTTTATCATCATTAAATTCAGGATAGAATTCCTCTAGACCCCAAAAGTCACCTAATGTAAAATCGGTCTTACGATTAACAGAGGTAAACTTACAACTATAACATGATTTTCTCAATATGTAGTCATGAAAAAAAAGAATCATGAAATAATCTTCATTTTGTCTATAAGTTTTCGTCTTTCCATTTCGGAAAGAAATAGACATTCGAAAATCACGCCAACTTTTTTTCTTACACCTAAAATCCACCGATTGAATTTTACCATAGTGAGCGCTCCTAAAATCAAGATAATCTAACCATATCTGAGGACTAGGAACTCCATGACAAATAACATCACATGTATATAGTAAACTACTGTCCAATTTCTTTCTTTGAGCATATGCCAAAACACCACTGCACTGACACGCTGTTCCTGAAAACAATACAATTTTACTGGATTTAATATCATTTTCTAGAAGTTTGTATATAGTATGAGTATCACTTTGTACATATTTTGATTTTTGGAGTCGCAATAAATCAGTATGGTTATCACATCTAATGTGATGCACTGATAAATCACTATTATATGCAGCTCCGTATACAACGCCTCCTAACGAAAGTACATAATCAGCAAATAGTCTAAAAGCTCCTCCAGATGTTGAAACCTTAATAACAGCTTCATCCTTATGCTTCAACGCTTTTATTTCGAAATCAAGACTATTCGGTTTGCTATTAGAAATTTCACAGATTTTATCACAAAGACCGCAATTTACGCATTTTTCTTTGTCAATAACTGGATGTAAAAAACCTCCTTCATTAGGCAACATCGATATTGCTTGATGTACGCAAATGGCAAAGCAAGCACTGCAACCGGTACATTCATCTATAGTTATCATATCTAAATGAATTTATATCTCAGAAAAAATAAAAGAAAGCCAAAAGGGTATAGTAAAAAATACAATACAGGATAAACTATATTTGTCTTATAATCACTAGACTTTAGAACTTGATTAATTGCAATGAGACGAATTATATCGAATATTATCTGCTTCAAACTATAATCAAATAAAAGTCTTTGAGTAATAAAAACGTTATAACCCTTAGGATTATTTTTTATCAATTTGGCCATATCACATGTATAGCCATCATTAAGGTATTTACCCCGATAAAGAACCTTATTAAAAAACATCAATTTACCATCCTGATCTATCTTATCATAAAGATAATCTTCTGGCACAAATTTCTCACCTGTAAAATTTGGAAACCTATATTTTTTGATAATATCAGTTTTGTGAACTAACATTGTATCGCCTTTTAATCCATATTTGCAATAAGCGTCACGCAATGTTGTATACCCAATGTTTTTCATTTTATCAGGAACAGATGAAACTTCACGTAAGCACAGTATTCCAACACAATTATCAACACAATCTAACCATGTCATTAATATTAAATCAACAGCATCATCAGTTAAGTAATCATCAGAATCTACACAAGTGAACAATTCAGTATTGCATAAAGAAATTCCCTTGTTAAATGCCATGGATTTCCCACTATTTTCCTGTTTAATATAAACAATTTCAATTTTGCGTTCATTAATCCAGGTTGATAATAATTCCTCCGTACAATCGGTAGATCCATCATCCACAACTAACCAACAAAAATTTTTATTAGACTGTGAACATAAAGAGTCATATAATTGGGGAAGTGTATGACATCGGTTGTATGTTGGAGTAAATATTGTTATACGCTTTTTCATAGTTAATCAAGATACGCTAATGAATCTTTGCGAATATCATCTAATGTTGATGAAACCTGTTTGAACTTATCCTCATCAATGTCTTTTACTGTAGAAAAATCTTGAATATTAACAAGTCTGGATTCCAAATCAATCATTTTTAGTAAATGTGCTGCTCTTTCTGGACTTTTTGGATGTACAACACTTAAAAATTGTTTATTAAAATTTACAGAGAATGCGGTGCCATGAAAAGAATTAGTTACAATATAATCTGCATTGTAGATTAACTCAACAAATTCCCTTGGGCCAGCATCACAGATGCATCGAACTCCCCAATAAAAGCCTGCTAATTTACCTATATTTATAATTTTTAGATTACGTTCAGAAGCCTTATATTTAGCTATTATCATCACATCTTTTTCATTAGACATTATATATGTAAGCAAATATCTTTCTTTATTCGACTTCTTTAAACTTAATTTATTAACCCATTCATCTTTAGACAAAAGTAAAGTTGGATCGACAACATTATATACTTTTTTTAAAATAATAGTTTCTAGCTCTATTGATTTTTCTCTCGTAGAAATTTTTTGGTAACTTTTCAACAATTCAGAAATACGTTCGTTTATAATATTGTTGTTAAACTTGTAATTACCAAAACTGGAAGCGTAGGAAATTTTTCGAGAAAAATTACCAAAATTCAAAAAGTAGATATCGTCCACCTTATTATTAAGCAGAGGATTCCATATTTGATCACTACCACTAAGTCCTATATCAAAAAAGTCATTATATTCTTTTAGCTCATTAAAAGACATCAATGGCGTTAAATTATAATAGTTTTCAAAGAACTTATGGAAGTTAGCTATTTTTCTGCCATTACAATTGAAATTGAAAATATCTGAGAAGAATGAGTAAATACCTAATAAGGAAAATCCGAAACGTATTCGATCAAGACCTTTAGATATAAAATGATTATCATAATTGATAATATAAACATCGTTGCATATTTTTTTTTCAGCCTCTTGTAGAGCAAATGATTGCAAAGCCGCACCATAGTTACTTCCATTATGAAATGTTATAATACCTACCTTCATACGAATTGTTTTAATGTGTATAGTTTGTCAGTTCCAATAATATTGCGAAGTTTTCCAACAATATAATGTCTTAATAAATCCCAAAAATTTCCATTTCTAGAACTATGATACCAAGATGCTTGGCAATGATGATATGAATAGATTCTTGAATCATATTTATGTAAGACATTTATAATATCGTTACTAGCAAAGTAATATTGAGGAAAAATAGTAATATCTTTCAGATTCTGATACTTACCATTTTGTTTTAATCCCTCCTTTATCAACAACATAGTCATACTTACAACATTTGTAGTATCTGTATCTAATGTGCCATCATTTTTAACAAAAGATCTAGAATTATATGACTCTAAAAAATCACATATAAACCTGTTGCCAGGCTCACACCCCATGACTGCTGTACATAAATAATCAATAGATTCAAAACCGAAAAAACATTTCTCAGATAAAAAAGGATCAAATGACTTAAATACTTCAACGTCTGTATCAAAGTATATACCTCCATAGTCTGCTAATACCTTCAAACGAATATAGTCAGTTACAAATGCCCATTTCTTATTATCATAAGCTTGCCTAACATAAGGTACGGTATCGGATATATTAATATTATCCTCATTCCATTCCATAATTTTGTAATCCGGTAAATATTTTTTCCAGGAATCAATGCACTTGAGAACACTTATTGGTTTTTCATTTTTACCAAACCAACAATAATGAATAATTTTATTTATCATTTTAGCAGTTTATAAAACTTACGTAATAAGAATGGTGAACACTTATAAATAAAGAATAATAACTTTGTTCTGCTATTTTTATCATTTGTCATTAAATACTTGTAAGAATATTTATTAACCATATTTTTAATCCTTGTATCGTATGTCAATAAATCTCCACTCTGTTTATACATTGGAAGTAGCATATATAATCGCATCAATGTTCTTATATAGATACATAGTTGATAACTATAATACTTTTGTATTTTATTAGTTTGACAATATTCTAGTAATATATTTCCACTTTCTATTTGCTCATAATAAAATGATGACAATTTGCCACTTCTTGAAATACTCGTCGGAACTTCTCGATGAATATACAACTTACTTTTGAGAAGAACAACCTGCGAAGCTTTTGAGTAAATAATCGGCATCATTAAGACGTCTTCAAAAAAAATAGTTGGACAAATAGGTTTGAACTTTTCGACTTCTAAGCTTTCTAGGAATTTTTTTCTATATAATTTACCCCAAAGTGGAGTTGTAACCGTATCCTGTTTTCCTTCTTCTACAAATATATCTAATACTTTTTTTCCTGATACAGTTAATGTTGAATTGTTATGAAACTCTTCAAATTTAACTAACTCTGGCGTGTCTGTATCTATTCTACCACAACATATAATATCAACATTATCACTAACAAACGGGGCCATTAAATCAAGAATATTGGGGGAAACCATGTCATCGTGATCCATGAACATTATCCAGTCACCTTCTGCAGCTTTTAAGCCTGTGATTCTAGCAGCTGACAAACCTTTGTTTTCTTTATGAATAACATGTATATTAGAAAAACGAGTTTCTAATTGATCACATATTTTTTCTGAACCATTGTTGCTTCCATCATCAACAAGAATAACCTCAAAAGAAAATACACACTTTTGATAGACGATAGACTCAACACACTTAACCAAGTATCTTAACTCATTATATACTGGAATTACTATAGAAATACGTGGATTCATTCTTAAAATTTCCCAAAGTTAACATAAATCATAATCAACCATCGATAAGTGAATAGCGCCATCAGAATTAATTCTATCCATCGTTTTTCATTCGACCGAGGAATTGAATTAATAATACTAGACCAAAATACAAAAATTGTAAAAGTAAGAATATCTGTAACTCGACGCATCCAAGGATCGTATATTGTGGTAATATAAAACAGGGAACCTATTAGAGATATCAAAAGATACTTATCAAAATCTTGAATTTTAGTATTCAAAATATATCGATATTTCACTCCAATATAACTTATATAGTAATATGGTAAACCTTTTAATAAAATTATAAAGCTCTGCTCTTCCTCAATACTATCTTCTCCAAAATATTCCAAAATCTTAGCAGATAACATTGGTAAGACGGAATTGCTAATATTCGCAATTGTTAACATAATGGTTTTAAAAAAGATAACGAACAACATAGTAATGACAAGAACTTTTGAAAGTTTATCAATCTTTATATTTAACTTCAGTAGAATATATAAAAGAATCATAAGATAACCAGCAGAATGAAATAAACAGGCTAACAATATAAGAAGAATACAGCAAACATCCTTTTTGATACTTTTTTTCTGAAATAACAGCATTAACGCTAAAGCAGCAAAACCATTTGCATAACATTGCTTTAGTGCTGTAAAAGTCTGAAAAACAAAGGGTGATAAAAAGAAAAGCAATAGCGCTTGTGGAGTTGCATCTCTTGAATACCTATAAGCAAGCAAAATAAATGCAATGCTTACAAATGTAGAAATATACAATAAGGAATTAAATTCACCATTAAAACTATGAATAACATCCATAATGAACATTAATCCCACACCTTCAAAACGTCCATTTTCAAATGCGTAAAGATAATTCTTTCTATCAGAACCATATCCAACTACACCATCAGTTACACAGAAATTATAATAAGAACAAAATCCTGCAATTAAAATTATTGCCCAGAAAGGCATTTTAGATGTATAGATATTATCTTTTACAAATGCCGTGTTATGAGATTTTATTGAATACTTACTATTGGATATAACAAATGCAAAAATCCAACAGACTGTATAAAGCAATATAGATTCTAACATATTTTTTCTATATATAATATCATATTGAACAATCGTAGAAACTTACGAGATTAACTATTTATAATTGGGGATTTCAATGAACTTAGGCTCTTATAGTATTGTTCTTTTTGAGAAGAAGGATTATATTTTTGCTCTATAGCACGACGGTAATGCAAATGAATGTTCGATATATCACAAACGTGAATGCTTAAATTTTGTGCGTCCCATGTCTTAATATAATTATATGCTTTTCGATTTCCAAAGGATAAAAATGGAATATTATAACTCATTGATGTAATAATACCATGAAGACTTGATCCTATATAAAGAGAAGCTTTATTAATCAAAAATGCTATATCAAAAACAGAAGGATCAACAATATAATGACAAACAGGAAAGATTGTATGGATATCCTTCATGGCTACTTGGTCCATATGATGAGAAGCAGTACCAATAGGACATAACACTATTTCATATAAATCATCATTAATAATATGCTGTATTTCAGATATTACATTTGCTTTATTTGCATACCATAGATTCATATTTATTTGAAAATAAATATAGGCTTTGTTTTTTAATTCAGAATAAAAAAGAGATTTTACCTGAGTTGAAACCATGTTATCCAAAAAATCATCTGTGAAAATATCAGAGAGAATGATCACTGAATCTGGAACTACAATACTAGGTATTCCCATGCCTTTAAGATTATCATGAGTTAGTATATCTCTAACGGCTAAATAATCATTATCTTTTATTATATCAATAGATTGTTGATCCAAATTCTTCACACAATCACCGCCAACACTATTATATAGTACACTTTTTATATTATTTAATTCATGTTTCCCTATTGAATATGGAAATCTAGTTTTTCTTGGAGTAACTAACTTTAGTAATTTAATTATCGTCCATGCCAAATATGGACCTAAATATTTAAGTTTATAGATATAATCCCTCAAACTTTTTAGATGATGGCATGAACTTGCCATTATACTTTCCCAACTAGCACATAGCGATTCACCACCGCCAATGATTACATAATTGTCATATTCATTATCAAGTGAATATAATACCTCGTAAGAGAATGTTGGTTTTCCTCCTAAAGAACTTAAATCCGATTCAGAAAAAGCACAGTAAATCAATTCTATATCATCTTCTTTAAAAACATTCTCAAGAATATAATTAAACATTAAATCACCGTAATTAAACCTATCACAAGGTGATAATATGTAAAGTTTCTTTTTTTTCACACAAATTTTTATTTACTTTCTCTTAATAAAAGATTTGATTAACCCTAATAACATTTTGGATTCATTTTTATTAAACCCAATTGTCAATATACATATTAATGTTATCAATATTGTAAGTACAACAGAAAAACAAATTCTCACAAATGATGAAGACAACTGTGAAATAACACAAATCGGAATAACATATGATAATAATGCCGTTAGCACTACTCGTAATATAACATTCGCAAAATACTCTAATGATTTATATCTTGTAATTTCCTTTGTAGAAATGAATTGAATCATTACGATAAATAGATATACCAAAACCAAAATTGCATATACATACAATACATCAACCCCCATTTTCAGTAAAAGCCATACCACGGGGAGAGTAACTAATAAAACAATACTTGTACTAGTTTGGAAGCGTCTGATATTTCCAGATGCTTGAGCTGCGACTTCAAGCGGTATAGCCATTACTATAAATAAAGTACTTATAAAGGTTAGTCTTAACAAAGGGACAGTATACTCGGGAACTTGTCCTAACCATAACTTCAATATATAATCTGCCTCAATGGAAATAGGTACTGCATAAAACAATACGATAAAAGAAAAACATTTAGTAGCAAAAGTTATTAACGTTCGCATGTATTCGATATTTCCAGTTGCATACGACTTAACAATCTGAGGATTTACCGCTATACCGATATTATTAACAAATTGACGCATAGAAGCATCTACTTGGGCTACAATGCCTAAAGCTGCGTTGACAATAACACCACAATATTTATTAACAATTAGAGTTAATCCTTGTGTATTCAAAACACGAGCAGACATACCTACTAAACTCCAAGATGCGAATCCAAATATTGATTTATATAATTCTTTAGGTACATCATTTGTATATGAAAAGCCTTCGAATTTTATCTTACAATATAGAAAAGTATATAAAAAACTTAGAAAGGACACTAAAGCATACAAAGAAGAATAAAACACTAATTTATCAAATGGTGAACAAAATAACAAACACGCGATAGCCAACTTTAGAATAGAGTCAACTATACCAAACAATGCATAAATATTAGATTTTTCCTGTGCAATTATTACAGCAATTCCTGTTGTCTTGAACAACTCTGAAACAAAGGAAAAAAGATAAAATTGGAAAACGGAATTTAATATTGCATATCTATTAACTGGTACGTTAATAACACTTGTAAAGTACCAACTCCCCACAGTTTCACAAAATAATAGAATAACAGCAGATAAAACTAATAATATATTGAAATTCGCCGAAAAGACTTGACGCTGTTCTTTTATATCATTATTTGCAATGGCAACTGTCATATATCTGCTCATAGCTCTTCCGAAAGATCCTGTAAGAGATGTAAATATTGTTACAAACCCTCCCACAACATTATAAATACCGTAATCTGATACACCTAATGCATTTAATACGACTCTGCTCGTATAAAGTGTGATACACATGGTTATAACAAGTCGTATTGTTAATAGTATACTATTTTTAGCAATACGCTTGTTATTCGACTGGTTTCTCATTAATCAATACTACAATAGATTACCCTAAAAATTGGCCAAAGCTATTTTGGATTAAATTAATACTAATAAATAATTTAAAGACAATCTTATTTATCATTGTAAGTATTGGTCTTCATAGTACTTTTCATAATCTCCAGAAGTTATAGTATCCATCCAATCTTCGTTTTCCAAATACCATTTAACGTTTTTTTGAATACCCTCTTCAAATTGCAGACTTGGCTCCCAACCTAGTTCCTTCTGCAATTTAGAAGAATCAATAGCATATCTCAAGTCATGCCCAGCACGATCAGTAACGTATGTAATCAAATCCAAATCCTCACCTTCCACCCTTCCAAGCAAGCGATCCACAGTCTTAATCACCACCTTGATTGTATCTATATTCTTCCACTCATTGAAACCACCGATATTATAAGTATCCGCAATCTTACCCTTATGGAAAATAACATCTATTGCACGAGCATGATCCACAACATACAACCAATCACGAACATTCTCACCTTTACCATATACAGGCAATGGTTTACGATGCCGGATGTTGTTTATAAACAATGGTATCAACTTCTCAGGAAATTGATAAGGACCATAATTGTTAGAGCAATTGGTCACGATTGTTGGCAATCTGTATGTATCATGGAAAGCGCGTACAAAGTGATCTGAGCTAGCCTTCGATGCTGAATATGGTGAGTGAGGCATATATTTCAAACTCTCAGTAAAAAACTTCTTACCATAAGCCAAATGATGCTCACCATTTGAAGCCTTTGTTGTGAAAGGAGGCTCGATACCTTCGGGATGAGTCATCTCCAACGCACCATATACCTCATCTGTAGAGATATGATAGAATCGCTTACCCTCATATTTTTCAGGAAGGCTCTCCCAATACAACTTTGCAGCCTGTAACAATGACAATGTACCCATTACATTCGTACGAGCAAAAGTAAACGGATCCTTGATGGAACGATCCACATGGCTTTCCGCAGCTAAATGAATGATACCATCCACATGCTCATCTTGCATCAACTTGTAAAATGCATCGAAATCGCAGATATCCATTTTCACAAACTTATAATTTGGCTTATCCTCTATGTCCTTGAGGTCAGCCAGATTACTAGCATATGTCAACTTATCCAAATTGATGATGTTATATTCGGGGTATTTGTTCACAAAAAGACGAACAACGTGCGAGCCAATGAAGCCTGCACCACCTGTAATTATTATATTCTTCATGTTAAGTTTTTTACTTTCCCAAATTTGAAATACATTTTTCAAGGCTATCAACCCAATAAGGTATCTTTACACCAAAGGCTTCCTTGATTGTATACTTATCCAATACAGAATAAGCAGGACGGGTAACTGGTGAAGGATATTCAGAGCTATAGCAAGACTGAATATCACAATCATTATTACCAGCAATCTTGGCAATCATCTGAGTGAAGTCATACCAAGAGCAAACACCCTCATTTGAGAAATGAAATACACCAACAAGAGGTTTCTCAAGGATGGTAATAATGGCATTGGCTAAATCAAATGCGTATGTAGGAGTACCACACTGATCAAAAACAACCTTTAAGGCTGGCTTAGATACAGTGAGGTTAAGCATTGTCTTGCGAAAATTTTTGCCAAATTCAGAGTATAACCAAGCTGTACGAATAATGACATACTTGCAGCCTGTTGCAATGATTTTCTGCTCACCATGTAACTTAGTCTCTCCATATACACCTGTAGGGATACCTTTCTGCTCAGGGCCGCAAGGTACATTGTATGGCTCCTTACCGAATACATAGTCGGTTGAAATTTGAATTAACCAACCACCAATTTCTTTCATTACCTTTGCAAGGTTTTCAGGAGCATCAGCATTCAGCTTCTCGGCCATAGCAGCAAGTTTCTCATCATTTTCGCAAGCATCTACATTTGTCCATGCTGCACAATTGACAATAGCATTTACACTATTGACCTTTACCATCTTACGGATGGCATCAATATCTGTGATATCAAGATAGGTAGTTTCAAGACCTTCTACCTGATTCACGTCTGTGAAAATATAATTGTCGCTTGTGTTCTTAGACACAATGCGCATTTCATTTCCTAATTGACCGTTAGCACCTGTTACAAGTATGTTCATACTATTTAAACTCTGGATATAAATCTACACTAATATCAAAAGGACTATCAAAATTCTTCAGGAATGCGTGTTTTGTATCTTTCTCAGATAGTAAGGCCTTATCAGCATCAATCTTCCAATCAATACCAAGACTATCATCTACGATTGAAATGCCCTCATTAGCCTCTGGAGTATAGAAGTTGTCACACTTATACTGGAAAACTGCTGTTTCTGAAAGAACTGCAAAACCATGAGCGAAACCTCTTGGTACAAAGAATTGATGATGATTCTCTTCTGTTAATTCCACAGCTACATGCTGCCCGTATGTAGGAGAACCCTTACGGATATCTACAGCTACATCAAGCACAGCACCCTTCACGCAACGCACAAGTTTACTCTGAGTAAAAGGCGGGCGTTGGAAATGCAGTCCGCGCATCACACCATAAGAGCTCATGCTTTCATTGTCTTGTACAAAATTTATCTTACGAACCTTCTCTTCAAATTCACGTTGAGAAAAAGACTCAAAGAAATAGCCACGAGCATCCTTAAATACTCTTGGTTCTATGATTACTACGCCATCAATGGCGGTCTTAATTACATCCATTATTATCTTATAAATTGGGAATACCATTTGGATTCTCGCCAATCAATCCACTCTCGTGAACACCAATTGGATTGAAGTAACGAAGTAGCACAACATTCCATTCAGAATCAGCCTTCTACACATCCATTAATACCTGTTCCAACATCGACTTTGTTCAACCATAAGGATTGGTACAAACACCTTTAGGACATTCCTCCGTGATAGGAATGAGAGTAGGATCACCGTATACAGTAGCAGAAGATGAAAAGATGATGTTCTTGCAACAATGCTTACGCATCACATCAACGAGTACAAAAAACTCATTCATATTATTCTCGTAATATTCCAAGGGTTTTGCTACTGATTCTCCTACAGCCTTTAAACTTGCAAAGTTGATGACTGCATCTATCTTGTTATCAGCGAAGACCTTATCCAGTGCAGCATGATCACGACAATCAGCCTCTACAAAAGGGACCTCTTTGCCTATAATCTTTGCAACACGTTTCAAAGCTTCGGGCTGCGAAATTACAAAATTATCTACAACCAGTACCGAGTGGCCAGCTTTATGTAATTCAATGATGGTATGACTGCCAATGTATCCAGTACCACCGGTAAGAAGAATGTTCATAACTAATAATACATAAGAAGTTCATCTATGTGGTATCGAACCACATGCTCATAGAGCATTACCTGGAATAAATGATTGGAATAGCTTTAAATGGAGGAATTTGGTGGTGATAGATCAAAATATGGCTTTTTGTTGATTTTAGGCCAAAAAGTTTGCACCACAATGGCTCCACAAGCCGTTTTTAACCATATTCGCGTCATAGATTAACGCTGATTATCAGATGATTAGAAGAAGATTAACGTGTATCCGCAACATCCTGATAATTAGCCAAAAGTTGCTTAGTATCCTTTGGCAAACAGTAACCGCCATAGCCAAATGAGGGATTATTGTAATGTGTTCCGATACGCGAATCAAGGCCTACTCCTTCAATAATAGCTTTACTATCAAGTCCTTTTATTTCTGCATAAGTGTCAAGTTCATTGAAATAACTGACGCACAATGCCAAATAGGTGTTGGCAAAGAGTTTCACAACTTCAGCTTCTTTCATCCCCATAAAGACTGTATCAATATTTTCTTTGATAGCTCCTTCCTGCAAGAGTGCGGCAAATGTCCTGGCTGCTTCCTCCAACATCTCAACATCTGTTACTGACTCAATAGCTTTATTTTCTTCGACGAACTCCGGACGGCTGATTATCTTTGGATAGCCTACAATGATACGGCTTGGGTAGAGATTATCATAAAGAGCCTTGCTCTCACGAAGAAATTCCGGTGAGAACAGCAGATTGAACTTTTTGAAGCTCTTCTGAGCATATTTTACATAAAGATTACGAGTATAACTAACCGGAATCGTTGACTTGATGACCATAACCGCATCGGGATTCACCTCAGTACAAGGTCGATAACTTTCTCCACATGACTCGTGTCGAAGTAGTTCTTTACTGGGGCATAATTTGTAGGAGCTGCAATCACTACAAAGTCAGCATCAGCGTATGCTGATTTGCCATCCAAAGTGGTAACAAGATTTAATTATTTTTCACCTCCATGTTTCTCTCCATATCCGTAACGTTTTCCATAACCATAATACTTGCCATATTTTCCATAGCCATAGTAATAACCATACTTCCTACTGTTCAGATCCAAACCATTGACAGCAATACAGAGATTAGGCAATTTGTTATTTTCAGCCAATTCATTAATCAAAGTAAACTCTGCCTTATGGGTATAATCAGCACGACATACATATACGGATAAATCTGCGACACGTCCTATAAGTAAAGTATCGGTTACCATACCCACCGGCGCTGTATCCAATATCACATAATCAAAATTCGCCTTCAATGTTTCAATGGCTTTCTCTAACCCTCCACGAGCCAATAATTCTGTCGGATTAGGTGGAACTGTACCACCGGGAAGAATAAACAGATTCTTGTTTATATCAGAAGGCTGCACAAAATCCATTAAATTCGCAGTTGTGTTTGTCAGATATTGAGTAATACCATGTTCCTTTTTAGGTATATTGAAGACTTTATTCAACCCCGGTTTACGAATATCCAGTCCTACTATCACCACTTTCTTCCCTAATAAAGAAAGACTAATTGCTAAATTAGCAGATATGAAAGACTTACCTTCACCACTGATAGTAGAAGTTACCAGAATTACATTCTTACCATTCTCAAGCATAAACTGGAGATTAGTACGGACATTCCGGAAAGTCTCACTCATCAGATTATTCTGATTCTCAAATACCGCTATAGAACCAGTCTTTTCATCTGCTAACGGAATATCACCAACAACAGGAAGTGAAGTCAATTTCTCAACGTCAGCACGACCTTCAATCTTGAATTTTGTCAAACCTATCAGATAAATAACTCCTACCGGAAGTCCCACACCTAAGACTAAAGCAGCCAAATAAACTATCGTCTTCTTGGGAGAAATCGGATTGTCATCTGCTAACGCTTCATCAATAATCTTCGCGTTATTGGCAGTAGCCGCCAAAGTGATGGCATTCTCCTCACGTTTTTGAAGCAACATCAGATACAACCCCGATTTAATCTCTTGCTGGCGGGCAATGCTCACAAATTGGCGTTCCTGAGTGGGCGCATCATTGATACGGCGGGAATAACGGCTTGCTTCACGAGCCAGATCTTCTTTGGTAATCTGCAATCCTTTCAATGTAGCATCTAAGGTAGCTTGCACATTGGTTCTCATTGCACGAATACTGGTATCCAGATTGATTATGGTCGGATTATTCTCCGTCGAAGTACGCAACAGACGTTTCCTTTCAACCAGCATTTGATTATAGCGGTCTATTGCACCGGCTGATGCTGCATCCTGCAAGCCAATATTACTAGGTAATACTTCATATTCATTACCTTTCATATAGCGTTGCAAGTCCTTTACCAGATTTATCTGAGTCTGATTTTCCACGCGTTTCTTTTCATATTCTGCATTGCCTGTCAAGGCTATCTGTGCTTCACTGCTCAAATCAGTAATCCCCGCACTACGTTTGAAGTTCTCCAAATCCTGTTCTGTACTGCCTAATTCTTTAGAAATAATACCAATACGTTCGTCAATAAATTCAGCAGTTTTCTGAGCCACCTCATTCTTGTCATTATTGGCATTGATATTATACATTTCAAGCAGTTTATTGATATAATCTCTACCACGCCGGGTATTTGTATTTTCCAATGAAATAACAACTACAGAAGTAGTCTTTGAAGTGGGGGCTATTGACAAAGAGTTAACATATTCTTTCAACACAGAAAAAGGTCTGTTAATAAAAGCTGTGATATGACGTTCTTTGGTTATATTTTCCGGACAAACTGCTGACAAGGTATCGTTATTTGCGAAAAAAGCAACCGTACCCTCATCTGTCGGAAATACAGCAGGCAATTTATCAAACTGTTTCCGGTACTCTTTTTCGCCTACTGTAATTTGTACCCCCAACGCACCCGTTGGTTGAAGAATCATATTTATTTCCATTCTACCCGGAAGTTTATCCGCTTCCTGATGAGTCAGACTCACTAAAACAGGAGATGTATGATAAAGCTCTTTGCTTGGAAATTCGTCTTCATCCATATAAGTCACGAATAGTCCCAGATTGTTTACCACCTCTCTGGCCAAAGACTTTGAACGAAGTACTTCGATTTCATTATCTACATTGCTAGATGAAGAGACGAAACCCTCCAATCCCATCTTTTCTAAATCGGAAGACATACTTGCACCACCACCTTTCTTTTCGTCCTTAATAAGGACAGTGGCAGAAATATTATATATAGGTGTTGTCAGACGTAGGTATCCCCATGCACAAGCAATACAAATAATTATCGATATTACAAACCAAGGCCAGTGAATCAGATAACGGAAAAGAAGTTCCTGAATATTAACCTGTTCTTCAGACTGTTCCCCTAATTTATCTTTTCTTTCATCAATCATACAATGCTATTATCTGAAAATTGTTACTAATAAACTTGCCAATGACACTAAAATAGAGGTAGCGGAGAACCAGAGGCTTGTACTGTTACCAATATCCGAGTTGCGTGCTTTTGCCTTGTTCGGAGTCACATAAACGATATCGTTCTGCTGCAACCAATAATAGGGAGAAAGAATGGTCTCCGCACTGTTCAAATCCAGTGTTATAATTTCCTGTTTGCCATCAGCACTTTCACGAATCAGCTTTACATTGTCGCGAACTCCCCAAACCGTCATGTCACCCGCCATAGCAAGCGCTTCCAACAAATTCACTTTCTCGTTACTGATAGTAAAAGTTCCCGGACGGGCAACCTCACCCAATACGGAGATTTTATAGTTTACCATACGGACAGTGACTATCGGCGTTTCTTTGATATAAGGTTTCAGTTTCTCCACAATCAGTTGCTCCGCCTCTTTCTTGGTCAAGCCACCTACCCTCAACTCACCTAGTACCGGAAAATTTATTTTTCCATCGTTATCTACGAGATATTGCTGCAATATCGGTTGGGAGGTTGTACTTGTTATAGCTACATTATTTTGAGTAGCTACCGTTAGGTTAAACGGAACAGCCAATTCCGGGCTGGTACATGACACTACAATAGTAAGCAGATCTTTAGGCATTATCTTTGCATCATATAGATTTTCCTGTTGAGTGGTCTGTTCTACAACTTTTGCATCTTGTAAATAAGGAACTTTCTTATACGACTGGCAGGAAGCGAACAGCAATATCGCAACTAAACAGGGAAATACCCCCCTCCCCTTTCTACTTATTCTACTTGCACAAATACAAAACAAATTATTCATAAATTTCTCAAGTTTATTATTCTTTATCCAACACCTCAAATTTCGAATTCTTCGATTTGAACTCCGGAACAACTTTTTTCATCAATCTGACCGTGTCCATAATCCGCACAGCACGGGACAACTTCTCAAACTCCGCATATATATCAAGAATATCAGCATATTCATACCGACGTACTTTAGCTATCATAATTTTTTTATTCTCGGTAGGAATCGTATTTTCTTTATCACTCAACACTTCTTCATAAAGTTTCTCACCCGGTCGTAAGCCAGTAAATTCAATCTTTATATCTTCACTCGGGCGATAACCCGCCAATTCAATCATGCGGATAGCCAAATCGACAATCTTAACAGCCTTGCCCATTTCAAAAACAAAGATTTCATTACCCTCTCCCATTGTAGCAGCCTCCATAACCAAACGACAAGCTTCAGGAATCGTCATAAAAAAACGAATAATATCAGGGTGAGTTACTGTGACAGGACCACCATTCTCAATTTGTTCCTTGAAGCGCGGAATTACAGAACCATTACTGCCCAATACGTTTCCAAAACGCGTAGTAATGAATTTAGTATGACCTTTCATCTTTCCCTCACAGATAGCACAGCCCAAGCTCTGTACATAGATTTCCGCCAAACGTTTGGAACATCCCATCACATTAGTCGGGTTCACAGCTTTGTCGGTAGAAACCATTATCATTTTTTCGGCACCATACTCTACCGCCATATCAGCGACCTGACGTGATCCCGTAACATTGACAAGTACAGCTTCGCAAGGGTTTTCTTCCATTAAAGGAACATGTTTATAAGCAGCAGCGTGAAAGACAATTTGAGGATGATAAAGTTCGAATACCATACGCACACGTTCTTTCACACGTACATCACCAATCACCGGAACAAAATCGATAGCAGGATAATTTTTCTCAAATTCCAAACGGACATTATGCAAAGGAGTCTCTGCAGAGTCAAACATGATGAGTTTTTGAATACCCATTTGCACCAATTGACGGCAAAGCTCGCTACCGATACTACCTGCAGCACCGGTCACTAATACAACTTTTCCTCTGAATTCTTCTGCGACCTGACTAAGGTTTATATTGATTTCAGCACGTCCCAATAAATCTTCAATTTTAATAGGACGTATCCACTGATGAAAGTTCCCGTCAGAATCCGCTTCACTGATAGTAGGAGCAATAAAAGTCTTGACAGCATTACTTTTACAATACTCTAAAAGGCGGTTCTCCTCCAGACGGGTATCTTCATAACAGGAAAACAGAATACCATGAATACCATGTTTTTTTATGACACGATTAAAGTCTTCTTCTGTTTCAAAATAATAGATAGGAAGGTCTGTCAGACGACGTCTACTGTTGTTTTTACCGTAAGTGTAGAAACCTGCAACTTTATAATGTGCACTGTCGCGGAGACGGAATTTTAAGGCCACACTCTTTTCGTCAATACCATAAATAAGAATGCGGGTATTCTTCTTATTCACCCAATCCAGCAACAGGTCATAGACAATTATCAGTGATACACGGAAGGCTGTCAGTGTCGCCAAAGTCAATAAACCATCAAACAAGAGATAAGATATCCTATAATTATCCGGCAATTCAGTCTCATAAATAACCCAATAAGAAATAGCCACCAGACAGGCTACCTTGAATAGGACGGCACACATGACACGCCAAAGTTCACGTGCCTGTGAAAAACGAATTGTATTACGATAAGTGTGGAATATTAATGCCCCTGCAACACTTGACACTAAAGAGACGCAAATAAATTTGCAAAGCATCCAGTCACTTATCGGAACATGTGCCATATAGTGAATTACGGCATAAGCGACCAATGAACATAAAACAGACAGTGCCGTATCAATACCTAAAATAACCCAATAGCTGAAATAGTTTTTACGAGCATATTGTACTATGCCCTTCAATGTTTTTTCCATTGTAGTATAAATGAATAAAATAATGTATCAGAAATACAAGTACATATTCAAAATCTAACCGGTTCTACATATCCTACCGGCATATCAGCACAAGCACATCCTAACATATTAAGCCTAACAGCTATCTTGCTTTTGCCGTCTACTGTAACAAGTTCACCCACAAGTCCGGTTAAAGGACCTTTAATGACGCGAACTTTTTCACCACGTGCCAAGGGAGCACTGTTCATGGAAATGACATCTTTTGAATAATCAAGCATAAATCGGAAACGAGCCATCTGCTCATCAGGAATGATAGTCGGACTGCTCTCACCTCGCATTACCATATACCGACTTACTGTAGAAAAGGAAAGAACTTCTTTACGTTCTTTTGCATCAACGTGTACGAATACCATCATTGGAAGCAATACAGACTCGACCATCTTGCGTCGGTCACTCCATTGATGAAGTTCCTGCTGAACCGGAACGAAATTCTCAATCCCCATTTTATTTAAACGCTCGGCTACTTTCTTCTCGTGATGCATGCGAACCAAAGCGACATACCAACGTTTTGAGTATGCTACGCCTTCCCCTGTCCCATTACTAGGCCCAGCATTTGCTGATTTTTGTTTCGTTAAAATCATATTTTTTTACCCCATGTATATCTGTTACTTCTTAGGTAACAGGCAGTATATACACAAGACACACACAACAATGAAAAAGGGAAATTACACTGATATACAGGGTGTAAAAGAGGGGGGCCTGATATTCAACGAGAAGATTTCTTGATTTCGGGCAATAAAAAATCATTGAGCATGAAAAAAGAGATTTCATGTTCAAATACTTTTTTGCCCTATGTTTCAGATAAAACGAAAAAAAATGGGAAAATATTTGTTTACTATCTTAAAATATGTCTATCTTTGCGTCAAATTTAATTCTGTTACCTAAGAAGTAACAGATACACTTTAATTCTGATTATTAACTCATTACATCTTTTTATTTACCTACATAACAATTCTGTATGTAAGATAAATTCCCTTTATTTACCTCTGTACGTTCTTTAAGCTCGAAGCCTTTCAGGTAGATTTGTGTGGTTTTTATAGATTTGTGTCCCAATGATTCACTAATCATTTCAATCGGCACTCCGCGATACTTGGCTGTCGTTGCCCAAGAATGACGGAGCGTGTAGGAAGTGACAGGAGAATTCAAACGGAGAGCCCGAGCCAGATCCTTCAAACAATTATTAAATCGACGAAGAGCACTCTGGTATTCACGGTAAGCTCCTTCATCCTTACGTTTCTTATCACCGGACAGGATATCAAACAGATAGTCCGGACAATCAGGGCGGGAAGGCTGACTGTTGCGAAGCCGGTGAATCATCTCCTTCGCGGTATCCAGCACTTCCACACTGATCGGAGTTTTCGTCTTGACACGGTTGTACCGCAACACGTTCCGGTCCAAAGCTGACTTTTCCAAATGAGCCAAGTCGGCAAACGACATTCCGCAAAACTGGAACATCAGAGCGGCAATAGCCTGTGTATGGCGTAAACGTTCCGATTGGGGGTCTTCATAAAGCAGCTTCCGCAACTCGGCAACAGGAAGGGCCTTCTTCTGACGAACATCCACACCCGTATAGACATCGTGAAACAGGCGGGGGATGTAAGGAGCACTACCCGCTTCCACTCCCCGGTTGTAGATACTGCGAAGCATACGCATATACGTGGAAACGGTGTTGGGCTTCAACCCACATTCATAAAGATACTGTCCGTAACGTCGTAAACGTTCCCGGGTTACTTGCCTGAACGACACATTGAACGTGCCGCAGAACAGGCTGAAAGAAAGGAGGGCATTTTTGTAGACATGCGCCGTAGAATAACGCCCTTCCTTTCGCAAACGACCGATGTAGATCTCTCCACACCGGCTAAATCCATTTTTACTCATCATTTGCATCACTAGTTATTTTATAATATATACCATTTGGCATGCAGCAAAAAAACAAATCTTTTTGCAGGTTCGTTGCACGCTTGCCAAAGTATAATTTATTATTTATTTATTTAACCATTGCAAAAATTAGCAAACTATGGCAAAGAAAAAAACAAATCAACAAGAGAAAAAAGTACAAGTAAAAAAGAAGGTCCAAAAACGGAAAAAGAACACTAGAAGACATGTGAAAGGGGAAATCATCAGTTGGGAGGAGCTCGAAAACAGGACAGGATTAACCGGAGATGAAACGGAACTTCTCACTGTTTATTTGCACAAATTCGAAAGAGGGGAAGTACACGTCAGATGCTCTAAAAAACTAAAAGACTTAGCTGAATATATCTACGAAACGGAGAGCTTATATATAGCTAAACATGGCGGGTTTAAATTGTTAGAAATTAGCAGTATAGAAACAAAGTTATGTAACATCAGGCAAGAGGAACGAGAACGAAAAGAAGAGGACGAAAAACAAGTAAAAAAGAGAGTAGAGAATAAGCGTTGACAAAAATAATTGTGCAGAAGAAACAAAAGATATACTTTCGCAGCCGTTTCTAGCCGACTAAAGACAACGTATATCTATCTTCAAAAATAGTGACGCTATAACAATTAAACAGTATCACTATAATGAAAGGATAGCGACCCTATAATAATCATATACCGTCACTATCCTGAAGGGGAGATTTTATTCGTAAAAAAACAAATATTAAAAAAACAGAAGAAAAAAGATGAAAAGAAAAATAGACAAAAGCAAGTTAGAAGCCTGCAAGTTAGTATGGAAAAAACGTATTGCCGCCGAAAAGGGTATTTCGGAAAAATGTGCAGAAAAAACTGTGCAAAGCTGTATAGAGCTTATTGAACGAATGTTATATGGAAATGCCATGATAGCTTTCCATAAGCAAGACGGCACATTCTGTATGGAACAAGGAACCTTGGTTGGATATGAAAAAGATTTTCACCGGGAGTTCAAGATCACTTCCCGGCAGATGTCTGTGGTCTACTGGAGTATGGAGCAACACGCGTGGAGACGGTTTATGATCGGAAACCTGTTGGAATGGAAAGCGATTGTATAACATTTAATAAAAAATATTGAACTATGAGTATGATTAATAAAGGAATCCCCTATTTCCCCACACCTGCAAATTTTTTCGACGAAGAAATAATGGAACTGTTAGAAGCTAAATTCGGAATCTTATCCTCTTATATTGTCATGAGACTACTCTGCAAAATCTATAAAGAAGGGTATTATATTTCTTGGGGAAAAGAACAGAGTCTTATCTTCGTCCGTAAAGTAGGCGGAGGTATTAAAGAGGAAGTAATGGAGAAAATTATAGAGTTACTGCTGGAAAAGGAATTTTTCAATAAAGATATTTATGAGAAATATGGGGTCCTGACCTCAGAGCAGATTCAGAAAGTCTGGCTGGAAGCTACTGTACGAAGAAAGATTGATTTCTCTAAATTACCTTATTTGTTGGAAGTCCGGCCAGGAAATGGTAAACAAAAAGGAGGCACGAATAAAAAAGATGCAGACATTTTTAAAGCTGACGCGGAGGTGAATCCGGAAAATGAGGACATTTCCGGACAAACTAAACCAAACCAAAATAAACTATCTTCTGAGGAGGAAGAAACAAGTAATGCTTCGTTTGAAATTCCGGGGTATGCTTACAATCAGACTACACACAACGTAACCGGACTGCTGGAAAGCCTGGAACTCCATAAAGTGACGGATCTGAAAGAAAAGCAGGCAATTATGAAGTTGTCGGATTACGGTAGGAAAGGCACGCAGATATGGAGGCTGTTCAGCAATACGACGTGGGGCAAGATCGGGGCACCGGGAAAGTATATCATTGCCGCATTGACCAACAAGCAGAAATAAACGCCGAATGATAAAAAAAGGTACGAAAAAATCTGTGCTATTCACAAATTCTTCGTACCTTTACACTCCGGTAAAACAAGTTCTATCCACATAAAATATAACAAAATGGAAAACAGAAGTTTAGTAACCATTGCCGAACATTCTAAAGAAAAAATCCTCTACATGCTCGAAATGGCGAAGCAGTTTGAAATGAACCCCAACCGCCGGTTATTGCAAGGAAAGGTAGTAGCAACCCTGTTCTTCGAACCTTCTACCCGCACCCGCCTGAGTTTTGAAACAGCCGCCAATCGTCTAGGAGCACGTGTGATCGGATTCTCCGACCCCAAAGCTACCAGCTCGTCAAAGGGGGAAACACTAAAAGACACGATTATGATGGTGAGCAATTATGCAGATATTATCGTCATGCGTCACTATCTGGAAGGAGCTGCCCGCTATGCAAGTGAAGTCGCTCCTGTGCCCATTGTCAATGCCGGAGACGGAGCGAACCAACATCCGTCACAGACAATGCTCGATCTATACTCTATCTACAAAACGCAAGGCACGCTGGAAAACCTGAATATTTTCCTGGTAGGTGACTTGAAATACGGGCGTACCGTGCACTCCCTGTTAATGGCAATGCGGCACTTCAACCCCACTTTCCACTTCATCGCTCCCGATGAACTGAAAATGCCGGAAGAATACAAACTCTATTGTAAAACGCACCAGATAAAATATGTGGAACACACGGATTTCAGCGAAGAAATCATTGCAGATGCAGATATCCTGTATATGACCCGTGTGCAACGTGAACGCTTCACCGACTTAATGGAATATGAACGGGTGAAAAACGTTTATATCCTGCGCAACAAGATGTTGGAAAATACTCGCCCGAACCTGCGCATTCTGCATCCGCTACCCCGTGTCAACGAGATTGCATACGATGTGGACGATAACCCGAAGGCATATTATTTCCAACAGGCACAAAATGGTCTGTATGCCCGTGAAGCCATTCTTTGCGACGTATTAGGTATCACATTAGAGGACGTTAAAAACGATATTTTATTATGAGCGAAAATAAACAAGCATTGCAAGTAGCCGCCCTGAAAAACGGGACAGTGATTGACCATATCCCTTCTGAAAAGCTCTTTACCGTAGTGCAACTGCTCGGCGTGGAGCAAATGACAAGCAATATCACTATCGGTTTCAACCTCGACAGCAAGAAGTTGGGAAAGAAGGGGATTATCAAGATCGCGGACAAGTTTTTCTGCGATGAAGAAATCAACCGTATTTCGGTTGTGGCTCCGAATGTGAAACTGAACATTATCCGCGACTACGAGGTAGTGGAAAAGAAAGAAGTAAGAATGCCGGATGAACTTCGCGGAATCGTGAAATGCGCGAACCCGAAATGTATCACGAACAATGAACCAATGGCTACGTTATTCCATGTGACGGACAAGGATAATTGCATCGTAAAATGCCATTATTGCGAGAAGGAACAGAAACGTGAGGAAATCACCATTCTTTAATTTTCATTTTTCCAATAAAGAAGTGAAACAGGACTGGAAACCAGGAACGATGATTTATCCGCTGCCGGCTGTGCTGGTCAGTTGCGGAAAAGAAGAAAGTGAATATAATATTATCACTGTAGCATGGACGGGTACGATTTGCACAAACCCGCCCATGTGCTATATATCCGTACGCCCGGAACGACATTCTTATGAGATTATCAAGCGGAATATGGAGTTTGTCATTAATCTGACGACAAAAGACATGGCTTTCGCCACCGACTGGTGCGGAGTTCGTTCAGGACGCGATTATCATAAGTTTGACGAGATGAAGCTAACCCCGGGGCAGTGCACCGTAGTCAGTGCGCCTTTGATTGAGGAATCTCCCCTCTGCATCGAATGCCGCGTAAAAGAGATCGTATCTCTCGGTTCGCATGATATGTTTATAGCAGATGTAGTAAATGTACGTGCCGACGACCGGAATCTGAATCCTGAGACTGGGAAGCTCGAACTGGCGGAAGCTAATCCTCTGGTATATGTTCACGGAGGATACTATGGTCTGGGAGAAAAAATCGGAAAATTCGGTTGGAGTGTTGAAAAGAAAAAATCATAAAGACAAAGGATTGTATAACCATGAATATGCTGCGTAAAATACTATTTTTCGGTTTGATGACGGTAGCCGGTACGGTTTTCGGGCAGAATCGCAATACCGCAGACAAGGTGGACCGTCCCAATACGAAGAAAATAAACTTCGGTGTCAGGGCAGGGTTCAATTCCTCCATGTTTATGGTTTCCGAGTTGAAAATCAAAGATGTGACTATCGACGAGGTGCAGAATAATTATAAAATCGGCTATTTCGGTGCTCTCTTCATGCGTATCAATATGAAGAAACATTATATCCAACCGGAAGTGTCATACAATGTAACCAAATGCGAGATTACATTCGATAAACTCGGCTCTCAACATCCGGCTATCGAGCCGGATTATGCTTCGGTTCAATCTGTATTGCACAGTATTGACTTTCCCGTTCTGTATGGCTATAACGTAGTGAAGAAAGGTCCTTACGGAATGTCTATCTTTGCCGGTCCCAAGCTCCGTTATTTATGGGGAAAGAAGAACGAAATAACTTTCAGCAATTTCGACCAGAAAGGTATCCATGAGAAACTCTATCCGTTTAATATAAGTGCAGTGATTGGCGTGGGAGTCAATATTTCCCGTATTTTCTTTGATTTCCGCTACGAGCAGGGAATTGGAAATATCTCCAAGTCTATTACCTATGACAATATCAACTCGGACGGCAGCACAGGAATCAGCCGGATTATATTCGACCGCCGCGACAGCGCCTTGAGTTTTTCGCTCGGTTTTATCTTCTGACCATTTTCTACCAAATTCCATTTTTGACTAACATTTTTCTTGTACTTCCTTCTTTTTTTATTTATTTTCATTAACTTTGTACGCTTAAAATAAGGTATCTCGAATTAGAAATTTAATCTTATTATAAAAGAATGAAAAGAGACGACTTAATTTTCGACATCATCGAAAAAGAGCACCAACGTCAGCTGAAAGGTATCGAGCTGATTGCATCTGAAAACTTTGTGAGTGACCAGGTAATGCAGGCAATGGGTTCTTGCCTGACTAACAAGTATGCAGAAGGTTATCCGGGCAAACGCTATTACGGAGGTTGTGAAGTTGTAGACCAGAGCGAACAAATCGCTATCGACCGCCTGAAAGAAATCTTCGGAGCCGAATGGGCAAACGTACAGCCGCATTCCGGAGCACAGGCTAACGCAGCCGTTTTTCTGGCTGTCCTGAATCCGGGCGACAAATTCATGGGATTGAATCTTGCACATGGCGGGCACCTTTCTCATGGTTCATTAGTAAATACTTCCGGTATTATCTATACTCCCTGCGAATATAATCTGAATAAGGAAACAGGACGCGTTGACTACGACCAAATGGAAGAAGTCGCTCTACGCGAAAAACCGAAAATGATCATTGGCGGCGGTTCCGCTTACTCTCGTGAATGGGACTACAAGCGTATGCGTGAAATCGCAGACAAAGTAGGTGCTATCCTGATGATCGACATGGCTCACCCTGCCGGTCTGATTGCTGCCGGAGTACTGGAAAACCCGGTTAAATATGCACATATCGTCACTTCTACTACACATAAAACACTTCGCGGGCCTCGTGGTGGTGTCATCATGATGGGCAAAGATTTCCCTAATCCTTGGGGAAAGAAAACTCCGAAGGGTGAAATCAAAATGATGTCTCAACTGCTGGATTCAGCTGTTTTCCCGGGTATCCAAGGCGGACCGCTGGAACACGTGATTGCTGCCAAAGCTGTGGCTTTCGGCGAAATCCTGCAACCTGAATTCAAGGAATATGCAAAACAAGTACAAAAGAATGCTGCCGTACTTGCACAGGCATTGATTGACCGTGGTTTTACGATCGTTTCCGGTGGCACTGACAATCACTCTATGCTGGTTGACTTGCGTAGCAAATACCCTGATTTGACAGGTAAAGTGGCAGAGAAAGCATTGGTTTCTGCTGATATTACCGTTAATAAGAATATGGTTCCGTTCGACAGCCGTTCGGCTTTCCAGACTTCCGGTATTCGTCTGGGGACTCCAGCTATTACAACTCGTGGTGCTAAGGAAGATCTGATGCTTGAAATCGCAGAAATGATTGAGACTGTGTTATCCAACGTAGACAATGAAGAGGTTATCGCACAAGTTCGTGCACGTGTCAATGAGACAATGAAGAAATATCCTCTTTTTGCTTATTAAGAGGCATACTTTATTTTAGGTCTGATATTCGGATTATCGGATACTGTAATTTATCAGGTCTGTTCTTTTCAAAAAGGACAGACCTCTTTTTGTATTTATTAACTTTGCTATCCGAACTATCTGTCAGGAATTTCGTTTTTCTTATTACAAAAAAAAGATATGGAATATCTCTTCAACAAAAACGAATTCAATCGTACGGTACGCCGGAAGAGATATAAAAAGGTGTACCGGACTCTATATACAAGCATCCCCGTCTTTCCCTATTGGTTTATAAGGAAAGACGGGGATTTACTCATTGAAGCAGGGATTCCTGCGGTCCGATTGTTTTTTTAGCTCAAACCTTCTATTTCTCCATCCACAATATCAATGTGCAATGCCTGCGGTTCTTTAGGAAGTCCCGGCATGCGGAGAATTTCTCCGGCTATCGCAACAATCATTTCAGCTCCGTTATTAATGACTATATCTTTGATATGGAACTCGAAATTATTCACTGCACCATAAATCTTAGGATCGGCAGAGAAAGAATATTGTGTTTTTGCAATACAGACCGGATAATGGGTAATTCCCATTTTCTCAATCAGTTTGATGCGGTTACGGGCAATGCTGCTGTATGTGATAACGCTTGCTCCATAAATATTGGTAGCTACCTTTTCAATCTTCTGCTGTATGCTGTCTTCTTCTTTGTAAGTATAACGCAGAGAACCGGACGGGTTATTTTCGATAGTATCTACCACCAGGCGAGCCATATCTACTGCGCCCTCTCCTCCTTCAGTGAATGCATTGTTGATAGCGAAACCTACGCCTAACTGCTCGCAATGCTCGCGCAACAGTTCCATTTCTTCATCTGTATCTGTAGCAAACTTATTGAAAGCTACAATCACTGTTTGACCGAAAGAACGAAGATTACGGACATGCTTGTCCAGATTGCGCAATCCTTCTTTCAATCCTTCCATATTCGGTTCTTTAATGCGGTCGAGGCTGACACCACCATGCATTTTCAGTCCCTGTGCCGTAGCCACGATTACAGTCAGACGTGGTTGGAGTCCGCTCTTACGGCATTTGATATTGTAGAACTTCTCCGCACCGAGGTCGGCACCGAATCCGGCTTCCGTAATCACATAATCGCCGAATGACATAGCCAGCTTGGTTGCCAGAATAGAGTTACATCCGTGAGCTATATTAGCGAACGGGCCGCCATGTACGAAAGCGGCGGTTCCTTCGGTCGTCTGCACTAAGTTGGGATGAATGGCGTCTTTCAACAGTACGGTGATAGCTCCCGCCACTCCCAAATCTTTGACTGTAAAAGGTTTATCATCGTATGTAAAGCCTAACAGGATATTTTCGATACGGCGGCGCAAGTCATCCACATCTTTAGAAAGACAAAGGATAGCCATAATCTCCGACGCCGGAGTAATATCAAAACCGGATTCTTGAGTGATACCGTTTGATTTTGGCCCCAGACCTACGACAATACTACGCAAAGAACGGTCGTTCACATCAAGCACCCGGCGCCATAGGATTTCCTTCAGTCCGAAACCTTTCGCCTGATTCTGATAAAGATAATTATCAAGCAAAGCGGAAATCATGTTATGCGCAGAAGTGATAGCATGAAAGTCTCCGGTGAAATGAAGATTAATCTTTTCCATAGGGAGCACCTGGGCATATCCTCCTCCGGCCGCACCGCCTTTCATACCGAAACAGGGTCCGAGAGAGGGTTCACGTAAAGCAACGATAGCTTTCTTTCCAATTTTATTGAGTCCCAAAGCGAGACCGATAGATACAGTGGTTTTGCCGATACCCGCTTTTGTTGCTGTAATGGCAGTTACCAGGATGAGGTTACTTTTCTTCACCTTCTCCTCATCAATCAGTTGTTCGGGAATCTTTGCGATGTAGCGACCATAATTTTCTACTTCTTCACGAGGGATTCCGATACTTTCGGCAACTTGCTTTATCTTCTTCAATTCAATGCTGCGAGCAATTTCTATGTCTGATTTCATACAGGATATGATTAGTTTTATTTTGAAAGTGCAAAAGTAACAAATCTACGTGAAGCAACAAACTCTTTGCGTACAATAACTGTTGTTATTGGCATAACCTAAAACAACAACTTAATTATGGAATGGATTATCAATCAACTAAGGGTACACCCTGAACTTGCTATCTTCCTCACACTTTTCGCGGGATTCTGGCTGGGAAGACTGAAAATAGGGAAATTCTCTTTAGGTACAGTGACCAGCGTCCTTCTGGTAGGAGTATTGGTAGGACAATTGAACATTACAGTAGACGGTCCGTTAAAGGCCGTATTTTTTCTACTCTTTTTGTTTGCCGTTGGCTACAAGGTAGGTCCGCAATTCTTTCGCGGACTGAAAAAAGACGGACTGCCACAGGTGGGGTTCGCCGTATTGATGTGTATCGTCAGTCTGGTAGCACCATGGATACTTGCCAAGATTATGGGATATCATATCGGAGAGGCTGTCGGATTGCTGGCAGGCTCACAAACGATATCTGCCGTTATCGGCGTGGCAAGCGATACGATCAACCAGTTGGGCATCAGCGAAGCACAGAAGGCAACATATATTAATGCTATTCCTGTGTCTTATGCCGTCACTTATATTTTCGGTACGGCTGGTTCTGCCTGGATTCTGGCTTCTCTCGGTCCGAAGCTTCTCGGCGGATTGGATAAAGTAAAAGCTGATTGTAAAGAACTGGAATCTAAAATGGGGACTTCAGAAATGGATGAACCCGGATTCTCCCCTGCCCTTCGTCCGGTAGTGTTCCGTGCGTATAAGATCACAAATAAATGGTTTGGCAAAGGAAAAAAGGTGAGTGAACTGGAAAAGTATCTATCCGAACAGGAGAAACTGTTATTTGTAGAACGAGTCCGACAACGGGGAGTTGTAAAAGAGGTCAAACCGGATATGCTTCTTCAGCCGGAGGATGAAATCGTACTAAGCGGACGACGCGAATTTGTGATTGGCGAAGAAGACTGGATCGGCCCGGAAGTGATCGATGCGCAACTACTGGACTTTCCGGCAGAAACTCTGCCGGTTATGGTGACACACCGGACTTTCGCCGGCGAAAAGGTATCGACAATCCGGGCACAGAAATTTATGCACGGGGTTAGTATCCGTAGTATCAAACGTGCGGGTATCAATGTCCCGGTACTTGCCCGGACAGTGGTGGACGCCGGTGATATTCTGGAACTTACCGGAATGAAACATGAGGTGGAAACTGCCGCTAAACAAATGGGATATGTTGATCGGCCGACGAATCAGACAGATATGATTTTTGTCGGACTCGGTATTCTGGTCGGTGGCCTTATCGGTGCGTTGACTATGCATCTGGGAGGTGTCCCTATCAGTCTTTCCACCAGTGGAGGTGCATTGATTGCAGGACTGATATTCGGTTGGCTGCGCAGTAAACATCCTACTTTCGGAGGTATTCCCGAACCTTCACTCTGGGTATTGAATAATGTGGGATTGAACATGTTTATTGCAGTAGTCGGCATTGCCGCAGGTCCCAGTTTTGTAGCCGGATTTAAAGAGGTCGGTTTCAGCTTGTTCATTATCGGGGCATTGGCTACGGCCATTCCTCTTCTCAGCGGGTTACTAATGGGCAAATATCTGTTCAAATTCCACCCTGCACTGACATTAGGATGTACGGCAGGAGCACGTACTACCACTGCTGCATTGGGAGCTGTTCAGGATGCGGTGGAGAGTGAGACCCCGGCTTTAGGATATACCGTAACGTATGCCGTCGGCAACACACTGCTGATTATCTGGGGAGTATTTATCGTATTGCTGATGTAAACGTGAAACCAATACTTTTGACAACTTATTTACTATTCTAACTAATATAGATTTCATTATGGAAAAAAAAGACAATAGCCCGGCTATTACCAAAAGTTATGCCAGGAAAATGGAAACGATCAGTCCGTTCGAACTGAAAAACAAGCTTATTGACATGGCGGATGAGAGTGTCAAGAAGATAGCACATACCATGCTGAATGCAGGACGGGGTAATCCGAACTGGATTGCTACCGAACCACGTGAAGCTTTTTTCCTGTTGGGACAATTCGGACTTTGTGAATGTCGCCGGGCGTTTTCACTGGAAGAAGGAATCGCCGGTATCCCTCAAAAGGCAGGGATCGCTGCCCGTTTTGAGGCGTTCCTGAAAGATAATGAGAAGGCTCCCGGTGCCAATCTGCTGAAAGAGGGTTACAACTATATGCTAATGGAGCATGCTGCCGACCCGGACACACTGGTACATGAATGGGCGGAATCCGTCATCGGTGACCAGTATCCTGTGCCCGACCGTATTCTGTATTTTACGGAACAGATCGTACAGGATTATCTGGCACAAGAGATGTGTGACCGACGTCCGCCGAAAGGGACATTCGACTTGTTCGCCACCGAAGGAGGCACAGCCGCCATGTGTTATCTGTTCGATTCGCTGGAAGAGAATTTCCTGTTGAACCAGGGAGATTCTATTGCACTGATGATTCCGGTTTTCACTCCTTACATAGAGATCCCGCAGCTACGACGTTATCAATTTGACGTGACTGAAATATCCGCTGATCAGATGACAGCCGACGGATTACATACATGGCAATATAAGGATGAAGACATTGACAAACTGAAAAATCCGCAGATTAAAGCGCTCTTCATTACGAATCCGAGCAATCCGCCCAGTTATGCGCTTAGCCCGGAGACTGCCGCACGGATTGTCAATATCGTAAAAAATGATAATCCGAACCTGATGATTATCACGGACGATGTGTATGGAACATTTATACCTCATTTCCGGTCATTAATGGCGGAATTGCCTCACAATACTCTTTGCGTTTATTCTTTCTCCAAATATTTCGGTGCAACAGGCTGGAGAAATGCCGTAATCGCGCTACACGAAGACAACATCTACGACAAAATGATTGCCCGCCTGTCGGAGGAGCAAAAAGCAATCTTGAACAAACGTTACTCCAGTATCGATTTGCATCCGGAAAAGCTGAAGTTTATTGACCGCATGGTGGCAGACAGCCGCCAGATCGCATTGAATCATACCGCAGGTCTTTCTCTGCCACAGCAGATGCAGATGAGCCTGTTCTCGCTTTTTGCTATTCTGGATAAGGAAAACCGTTACAAAACCAGAATGCAGGAGATCATTCATCGCCGCCTTCATGCATTATGGGACAATACGGGTTTCACACTGGTAGAAGACCCTCTACGTGCCGGATATTACTCGGAAATTGATATGCTGGTATGGGCGAAAAAATTCTATGGGGATGATTTTGTTGCTTATCTGCAAAAGACATATAATCCGTTGGATGTGGTCTTTCGCCTGGCAAATGAGACTTCGCTCGTATTGCTGAACGGCGGTGGCTTTGCCGGACCGAAATGGAGTGTCCGTGTATCACTTGCCAACTTGAACGAAGCTGATTATGTAAAAATCGGGCAGAGTATCAAGCGTGTACTGGAAGAGTATGCTAATGTATGGAAGGCTTCCATACGCTAAAAGGTATTTCCTCCCTCGTTCCTTTTTATGAATGAGGGAGGAAAGATACGAACTTTGCTCAATGTCATGTCTTTTGTTACTTGAAACGGGAAGTATCCACGTTAATTGCTACTTAAACGTATGTACAAATGTTGTCATCCTATTTTTAAAGAGTTTTTCTCTAAGAAAATATAACAGAAACAAATAGTCAGGATGAAAATTTCTATCTTTGTCATAAATCAACCTTTACGAAGATGAAAAAACTGATTTTATTTCTTTCGCTGATATTATCGGTCGGTTTTGCATCCGCACAGTCAGAAATCCCTTCCGATAGTATTCGTCGTGGCCCCTCGGCTAATATTAAGGAGTTTGGCGGCTTTTTATTGGATATGGGATTGATGAATGTAGCTCCTCCCAAACTTCCTAAATTCAGCCTGGATGTGCCGAATATGAGTAAAGACTATAATCAACTGTTCCGTCTGAATACGGATGCCACATACTCACAAGGATTCTCTGATGCTTTTTCTCCTTCTGCCTTTTCCGGTTTCGGATACGGGTATGGCTGGGGGCTGTCGTCTTCTCCACAGTTCATGCAAATGGGATCTTTTAAGCTGAAAAACGGTATGAGGATTAATACATACGGAGATTATGACAAAGACGGTTGGAGAGTGCCCAACCGAAGTGCCATGCCTTGGGAAAAGAATAATTTCCGGGGAGCATTCGAACTAAAATCCGCAAACGGTAATTTCGGTATACGGATTGAAGTACAGCAAGGACGAAACGGTCCTTACTAAATATATGAAGGCTAGGTTTACTATTTGCCTGATTTAAAAGCCTTATCCGCAGCGTACATTGCATCCGCTATCCTATCACACCACTTATCAAACTCCAGATCAGGCGTTTGACTCTCAGGATGTGTAAGCATATAATGCACGGATTGTCTCAGACCGTCCACCATTGATACAGTACAGATAAAATCCGGGACAAGTCTCTTGATCTTCGAATTATCAAAAACGACTGTGGCAGCCTTGTCACCTAATAGTTCCCCTCTGAAATCATAAGTTTCTCCATGTCCGGCAAGAAAATCCGAAGCTACGTGTAACGCATTCAGCGGTTTTCCTAATGCATCGGCAATGGTTTCATAAATCTGATTCCAAGTCATACTTTCGTCGGTTGTGATATGGAAAGCATTCCCGATAGCATGAGGGTTTGCCATTAAACCGACATATCCTTTGGCAAAGTCCTTAGAATGTGTCAGTGTCCATAACGAACTTCCGTCACCAGGGATAATCACAGGCTTTCCGTCAAGGATACGCTTTAAGATCTGCCAGTTTCCTTTAGCTCCATGCACAGATACGGGAGGCTTCGTTCCATTGTAGGTATGGCTCGGACGAACGATAGTCACGGGAAAGCCGGTTGTCCGGTAAGCAGTCATCAGCACTTCTTCCGCTTCAATTTTATTACGCGAGTACTCCCAAAAAGGATTTACTAATGGAGTACTTTCCGTAATGCGGTAATCTGTCTGCGGTTTTTGATAGGCAGAAGCACTACTGATGAAAATATATTGTTTTGTCTTATGCTGAAACAGACGGATATCTCGTTCTACATCTTTCGCCGTATAACCTATAAATTGGGCAACGACATCATAGCTTTCGTGTGCTATAGCTTTCGCCACCGCCTGTTCGTCATGGATGTCCGCCACGATGCTACGCATACCTTCCGGCAGTTTTTTCGAACCTCTATTGAGCAGCGTAATCTCCCACCCTCTCTGTTGTGCCAATGCTACGACATCGGTACTGATCGTACCTGTTCCGCCAATAAATAATGCTTTCATAAAAGTAGGTATTAAAATTTTTGGAACAAAGATATTAATTCTGCCTTTGACTACCAACGTTGTATACAAATTACTGATTCTTGTACCTATATTACTGTTTTGCAAATATGATATAGATAAGATATTCTTAAAAGTTTTATCTTTGCCTATGATAAAACTGTAAGCCGTATGGATGAAATTACCAAAATTGAAACTATTGATCAGTACGACCAATTATTCGGACTGGAAACTTTGCACCCTTTAGTGAATGTGATCGACTTTTCAAAAGCGACAAAAACAGTAGAATACTATCACATGAATATCGGATTCTACTCTCTGTTTTTGAAAGACATTAATTGCGGAGACCTTAAATATGGGCGTAACTATTATGACTATCAGGAAGGAACGGTTGTCTGTATGGCCCCAGGTCAAGTGATTGGTATAGATAACCGGAAGAAAACTCCTCAACGTACAAAATCGATCGGGGTCTTGTTTCATCCCGACCTGATCCGGGGAACTTCTCTGGGACAGAATATCAAGAATTATTCCTTCTTTTCTTATGAAGTTAATGAAGCCTTGCATCTATCCGAACAGGAAAAAGAAATTGTAACGGACTGTATACATAAAATACAAATCGAATTGGAACATGCTATCGACAAGCATAGCAAACAACTTATTGTCCGCAATATCGAACTATTACTCGATTATTGTATGCGTTTCTATGAACGGCAGTTTATCACACGCAATCAGGTAAACAAAGACATTATCGTGCGGTTCGAACATCTATTGGATGAATATTTCCAAGGGCAGGTAGCATTGACCGAAGGGTTGCCTTCCGTGAAATATTTTGCAGACAAGGTATGCCTTTCTCCTAATTACTTCGGCGACTTGATAAAAAAAGAAACTGGTAAAACTGCGCAGGAATATATTCAGTGCCGTATCATTGAACTTGCCAAAGAACGAATATTGGAAGGTTCGCAAACGGTCAGCCAAATAGCTTATGAACTGGGATTCCAGTATCCTCAACACTTCAGCCGGCTATTTAAAAAACATGTCGGATATACACCGAATGAATATAAACAGCAGAACTAAGAACATACACCGGAGAGATCGTTAACGTCATGGGAGATAAAGTACTCAAAATAGGAACCGTGCATCAATGTAATTGTTGCCTGGGAAGTAAGACACTGCATCCGCTAGTCAGTGTCATCGACCTTTCGAAGGCTGACTTATCTCCTCATACGGACATTAAATTCGGATTCTATACGATTCTGTTGAGTGAATGTAAGTGTGAGGCCTATGCATACGGGCACCAATGTTGTGATTTCTCGGACGGAACTCTCGTTTGCCTAACTCCCGGAGAATCAATCAGTATGAAGGGGAACAACAAGGAATTTCCTTCCAAGGGATGGATATTGGCCTTTCACCCCGACTTGATTTGCGGGACTCCGCTCGGACTCAATATACACAATTATACTTTCTTCTCTTATTGTCCGGAGGAAGCACTGCATCTCTCTCTACGCGAAAAACAAATTATTCTGGAATTCCTGGAGAGGATTCGGCAAGAGCTTGAGCGCTGCATTGACCGACACAGCAAAAAAATCATTTCAAAATACATTGAACTTTTGCTGGATTATTGTACCCGCTTCTACGAACGCCAGTTTATCACACGTAGCGAAGTCAATAAAAAGGTGTTCAGAGAATTCAATTATCTGCTTGATAATCATTTCAATGTGAAAGTAAGCCTATCAACTGGTGTGTTATCCGATGAATATTGTGCTAATCTCCTGCATTTATCGCCTGCATATTTTAATGATTTACTGAAATATGAAATAGGAAAAGAGTTCAAAGAGTATATCCAGTTCAAACGTTTCGAGATAGCCAAAGGATGGTTGGTAAATACGGATAAAACGATCGGCCAGATTGCACAAGAACTAGGGTTCTCTAATTCACAGTATTTCAGCCGCTTATTCAAGAAAATCACAGGGTGTTCGCCAAATGAATTCAGAATGCCCAACTAAAATTATTTAGTTAACGGCAGAAATCCTTAATAAAAATAGAATCGGGAAACAAAACTCTTAATCAATGTTATAAAACATACTTTTTTTCTTGGATTATTTGCAGATTTCACAAAAGTGCGTACCTTTGTAATGTGTTTTTCATAGTATTAGATTTAAGGTTAACAAAGGTTGGAGCAAGGCGTTGCTCCTTTTTTTATGTCTATACCTCACAGAAATCCTACAATCAGTTGTAGAAATCACTATTTTTTCAGTAGTTTTGCAGAAACTCTGATAATTTAATTCAAGAAACAAAATGAAGACAAAGCAAAAATATTATCATCTTATAAAACCAATCATCTTTGTGCTATTTCTATCTTTTAGCATGGCTTCGTGTGAAAAAGAAGATATTATTCCTGAATCGCCGGATATAGAAGATACAGAAAATCCTACGGATACTGATCCCAATGAAATTGTTCCTCCTATTGTACGGGCAAATAATGAGCAAACGATATTTATGTATCTCCCTTGGTCGAACAATCTGACTTCTAACTTCTATCAGAATATCAGTGACCTGGAGAGTGTAATCGAAAAGAATATACTAAAAAATGAACGTGTCATAGTATTTATGTGTACCGAAGCTACAGAAGCTACTCTTTTTGAACTCGTTTATGAAAACGGTAAAAGCGTGCGCAAGACCTATAAGCAGTATACTGATCCCGTATATACAACAGCCGAAGGAATTACATCTATCCTTAATGATGTTCGGGAATGTACACCAGCCCAACGTTACTCTATGATTATCGGTTGTCATGGTATGGGATGGATACCTGTATCAAATGCCCAATCACGCAGTAACCTTCGTGTCAACAAAATGCACTGGGAGTATGAGAATGTACCTATGACACGTTATTTCGGAGGATTATATCCCCAATATCAAACCGACATAACCACACTTGCTCAAGGTATCTCCAATGCCGGATTGAAAATGGAATATATACTTTTTGATGATTGTTACATGTCGACAGTAGAAGTTGCTTATGATCTTAAAAATGTGACTAATCATCTGATAGCGTCTACCTGTGAAATAATGGCGTACGGTATGCCATACGCAAAGATCGGACAGTATTTGATAGGAGAAATTAATTATGAAAAGATCTGTAATGGATTCGATGACTTTTATTCAAATTATGAGATGCCATGCGGCACTATCGCTGTCACGGATTGCGCAGAATTGGATCATTTGGCAGCTATAATGAAGGACATAAATAGCCAATATACATTTGATACGACATTAACCGGGTCACTGCAAAGATTAGACGGCTATTCTCCTGTTATATTCTTTGATTGCGGAGATTATGTATCAAAGTTATGTTCCAACCAGGAGTTACTGGCTCAATTCAACGAACAACTTAACCGCACTGTTCCATTCAAAAGAAATACAGATTATTTCTATTCTATGAGTAGAGGAAAGGTAAAAATAGAAACTTTCTCCGGTATCACCATTTCCGATCCCAGTACTAATGACCTCGCTTCCGCAAAAGAAAAAACAGCATGGTATGCAGCTACTCATTAAATCTATTAAAAGAGAGATTTTCTAATTTGTAGATATTCAAGAACAACAGCTCTATACATCTTATAAAAAATCATGAGAAATATATTAATCATCGGTGCTAACGGATTCACCGGACGCCAATTACTGAAGGATTTATCTGCCCATAAACAATATAATGTGACCGGCTGTTCCCTGCACTCGGATATCTTTCCAGCTTTAGAGAATACAAAGAAGTATCGTTTCATTGAAGTTGATATACGGAATGAAGCGTCCGTAAAAGAGTTGTTCAAAGCAATTTGTCCGGATGTAGTTATCAACTGTTCCGCTTTATCTGTTCCCGATTATTGTGAAACACACCATGAAGAGGCTTACCTCATAAACGTTACCGCGGTAGAACAACTGGCACACCTTTGCAAAGAATACCAAAGCCGTTTCATCCATTTATCCACTGATTTCGTATTTGACGGAAAGATAAATGAGAGAACCGGACAGCTATATACAGAAGAAATACTCCCCGCTCCTGTCAACTATTACGGATTCACCAAATGGAAAGGAGAAGAAAAAGTTGCCGATATTTGTAGTAATTATGCCATTGCACGTGTAGAGATTGTGTATGGAAAAGCACTGCCCGGACAGCATGGAAATATCGTCCAATTAGTAATGAACCGTTTGAAAGCCGGACAAGAGATTCGTGTTGTATCCGACCAATGGCGCACGCCAACTTTTGTAGGAGATCTATCAGACGGGATACAACGCCTGATAGAAAATACGGCCAACGGAATCTTTCATATCTGTGGTGACGAATGTTTGACTATTGCAGAAATAGCTTATCAGGTAGCAGACTACATGAAATTAAACCGCACGCTCATTTATCCTGTTACGACAGAAGAAATGCAAGAATCCACTCCCCGCCCGCGTTTTAGCGGAATGAGTATCGAGAAAGCACGAACAATACTCGGATACAATCCGCGAAAACTAAAGAAAGTCCTTCTGGATTGGAACAGTATATAATTATTGCATATTTATTTTGAAAATATACAAAAAGTTCATATCTTTGCACCAAAATTAAGAAGACCAATGATGAATCAGAGATTACAACTACATAACACTGCTTACTTTCTTGCGGAAATTCCCAATTTCTGTAAGTCATGTTGCGTGCATGTACATTGGTTCAGTGGATTCATCTAAATTCCCCTTTCTTTGATTATAGGAGCTACTTGCTGATTCACTCTGTTGCTCACAAGTAGCATTTATCCTGACTTTCAATAAGATAAATTATCTTTTTGGAGAATTATTCGTGTGGCTTATTCAAATGTATAACCTGACCTAAATATATACAATATGTTTTCTATTATATCTACCATGTTTCTAGGAATCGGAATCGGCTATGTATTGCGTAACTGGACTATTTTACAAAAGACAGAAAAGACGATTTCTCTTACAATATTCCTCTTACTCTTTATACTTGGCGTATCTATCGGCTCTAATAGTCTGATAGTAAACAATCTTGGTAAGTTCGGTAAACAAGCAATCATTCTTGCCATATCGGGTGTATTGGGAAGCTTGATTGCTGCCCGGCTGGTTTTACAACTATTCTTCAAGAAAGGAGGCGAACAATGAAAGGAAGTCTGATTGTAATATTATTCTTTTGTGTAGGCTGTATCATGGGAGCTCTCAATAAGTTTCAATTTGACACGCATACTATTTCTATGTACATACTATATGCGCTAATGCTTCAAGTAGGAGTTAGCATCGGTTCCAACAAAAATCTGAAAACAATCATTTCACACCTGCATCCCAAGATGTTACTAATTCCGTTGGGAACTATCATCGGAACATTATTATTCTCTGCTCTGGCAAGCATACTGGTAAGTCAATGGAGCGTGTTCGACTGTATGGCAGTAGGAAGCGGATTTGCCTACTATTCACTCTCTTCCATTCTTATCACCCAGTTCAAAGAACCGTCTATCGGACTGCAACTTGCCACAGAACTAGGCACAATCGCCCTACTGACTAATATCTTCCGTGAAATGATGGCACTTCTCGGCACTCCGCTTATCAAAAAGTATTTCGGGAAATTGGCTCCTATCTCTGCGGCAGGAGTCAATTCCATGGATGTATTATTGCCTTCTATCAGCAGATATTCGGGAAAAGAAATGATTCCGATTGCTATCCTACACGGCATTCTCATTGATATGAGTGTTCCGGTATTCGTTTCTTTCTTCTGCAAATTCTAAGAGCTTCAACGCCTAGCATCATCGGCTGCGAATACAAATCTGATATCGGCATAGGAGACCTCGTCTCCTAACGCCGCTTTTATTCCTGCCACTCCGGAATTCTCGTTCTTTTGCTGATACCGACGAATCTTCTCTATCTTTTCTACAGCTACTACTTGCTCCAATTTAATCTTTCCCATACGAACATAATGTTCTAAGTGCGTAGCAATTGTCCCCGTCACCAAATCACGTGATTTAGCTATCTCCTCCATACTCATTCCCTTACAAAACATCTCATAGCTCATCTGTTTCGTATCTTTCTTCGGTTCCCTTTTTTCTCCCCTCTTACTTTTTTCCGGAAGAAATATCTCTTTGATTTCCGGTCGTTTCACTTGATTCTCCCTCATATACTTACGGACAATCCCCAAAATTTCAAGTCCATATTTCTCCACTCCTTTCGCTCCAAAATAAGGTACAGCTTCCAAAGCTTGCGGAGTATCCGGCAAAAGATTTACAATGCCCATTAATGCTTTCTGTTGCATAATGACATAAGCAGGCATATTGGTTTCACGCGTCTTTTCCGTTCTCCATTCCGATAAAGTGCGATAAAGCTCCGGATGCAGAATATCCGTAGGAACTTCTACTTTTACTTTTGTAAAACTACTACGTGTACGTTCTACCCGTTCTTTTCTCTCTCTCAATGTTTTAGCGGTAGGAGAAGGAGAAGAAGAAGAGTTGTCCTCAAGACTTAACATCACCTTAGCTTTCAATTTCAAATATTCAGCAACAATAAAAGGTTGCACACACATAGCTTTCAATAAGGACTCTTTAATCCACAATGCATCATCCAACGCTTGCAAACGTTCATTCAGTTGTTTCCTCAACTCCCTATTATCAAGAGGTATATTAGTCTTTGCAAACAAAACACGAATAGGTTCCAGCTCTTTATGAAAATACACCGCACCGGAACGAATCCGTTCCTGCAACTCCTGGTCCGAAGCATAATCTTCACTCTCATTAATCAAACGTGTATACTGATTGCGGAAACGGTGGGCAACTTCCACTATCTTTTCCTTAATATGAGGCTCCAATAGCTTATATTCGGTAAGTAATTTAGGGTAAAGTTTATACAAATCTTCATCCAGCATACGAAGCAACCGTTTATAAGCCTGCTCGAGGGAATAGAAGTTAAACAAATCACTCAACAAATCGAAGAAATAAGCCTTCTGCATATCACTTAGCTGCTTGTTTCCCGGTTTATTCCGTTCCACCTCTTTTGTGAAGTTATCAACCACACTGTCACTAATAATAGCCTCCTTACGCAATGGAGACTCCAATACCAAGCCCTCCAAAGTCTTACAACGACTCAAAGCTACATATGTCTGTCCATGCGCAAAGGAATTACGTGCATCAATAATTGCACGTTCAAATGTCAATCCCTGACTCTTATGTATCGTGATAGCCCATGCCAATCGAATAGGATATTGACGGAATGTTCCTTCTATCACCTCAGTGATTTCCTTCGTTTCCTCATTTAACACATACTTATAGTTTCCCCATTCCTCCGGCAACAACAGAAAATCCTCCTCACTCCCTTTTTCTTTCACATATATCTCAGAATCATTAACGGCTACCACCTCTCCGATCATACCATTATAATACCGTTTTTCCAAAGAAACATCATTCTTGAGAAACATGATCTGGGCACCCTCTTTAATAGTGAGAATTTCATCTGCGGGATATGTATATTCAGGAAAAGTCCCCGTCACTTCAGCTCGAAAATGATAAGGCTTTCCCGGTAGAGAAGCCAATTCACGATCATTTACTTGCTGTGCTTGATTGTTATGTGTTGTCAAACGGATATATCCTTCTTCTTTAGGCGGTTGGAAGCCTTGCCGATATCGCCGATTCAACTCATTCAACACTTCATCATCTGCTTTGTTCTCACGTATTTTATTCAACAGAGAAAGAAAAAAAGTATCGTTCTGACGGTATACCTTTTCCAGTTCAATTGTCATATAGGTCGTTTCTCTCAATGCACGGCTGGCAAAAAAATAAGGCGTTTCGTAATAATTCCTCAACAAACTCCATTCGCTGTCCTTCACAACAGGAGCTAACTGCTGCAAATCTCCAATCATCAACAGTTGTACCCCTCCAAAAGGCTTTTCGCGATTGCGATAACGACGTAAAGTCGCATCTACTGCGTCTAGCAAATCCGCACGTACCATACTGATTTCATCAATCACTAATAAATCCATGCTTCGGATAATGTTACGTTTCTCTTGACTGTATCGGTATTGTATTTGCGCAGAGTTAAAAGTCGTTTCCGGCACAAATGGAGCAAAAGATATCTGGAAAAAAGAATGAATCGTCACCCCTCCGGCATTAATTGCTGCAATACCCGTCGGAGCCAATACGACCATGCGTTTGGGGGTATGCTCTCTCAATCGTTTTAGAAATGTAGTTTTTCCGGTTCCGGCTTTTCCGGTAAGAAACAGGTGTGTGCCTGTATTTTCAATGAACTGCCAAGCAAGTTGTAGTTCAGGATTATTTTCCATGAAAGTATATTATTTTGTGCAAAGGTACGGAAAACTATATAGAGATTGAAATAAAAGTACTAAACTTTTCCGCATAAAGTAGCTAAATGAGAATCAGACAAAAAGTCCCGGCTGTTTTTCCCGCTAGAAAGCAACCGGGACGACGGATCAAATTAGAACACTAAGTGATGTGCTATTATGTCCGAAAACTACTTCGTATATTTGTTTTGCTTGAATATAAATAAAAATTCAAGACTATTTCCAACGCAAATATATATATATAAATTCCCGTTTTTAAGTTTCACCTTAAAAACGGGATATTGAATCAAAAAATAATGTTATTAATTGTCGTAATTACTGCATCGAACCACCCACAATATCCAGCAATTCGTTCGTAATCGCCTGCTGGCGACTCTTGTTATATTGCTTGGTAAGGTCTTGAATCAATTCGTTGGCATTGTCCGTAGCTACTTGCATTGCTAATGTACGTGCTGCGTGCTCGGAAGCATTAGAATCCACAGCAGCAGTAAAGAGCTTCTGGCTCAATACAGTAGGTATCAAGTCGGCAATCAATTGCTCAGCAGAAGGTTCTACTATATAGTCATTCACAACTTCACGTTCTTCTTCTTTCTGTTTTTCCAGTTCTTTACCTTCTTCTACTGCACGTGTAAGGTCAATAGGCAGATAAGTCTCACGAAGTAGAATCTGCACACCCATTGATTTAAAATGATGATAAATCAATTCCACACGGTCAATTTCTCCCGCCACATACATTTTCATTAGAAGATCCGCCAGGTCGGAAGCTTCTTGATAAGTTGGTTTATCGGAAAGTGTCGGAGGTATTTCCCCCGGCTGGAATCCCATTCTCTTCACAGCTTCCTCCACCTTCTTTCCTATGGGAAAGATCAAAATATTATCCTGTCCCAGCGTACGGTATTCGCTGACGGTTTGCAATAACATCTTTATGACATTTGCATTAAAAGCACCACAAAGTGATGTATTCGAAGAAAAAGCAATAATCGCCACACGCTTCACTTCCCGTGCTCGTATGTAAGGAGACTCTATCGGAAGATCAGCGCTCAAAAAGTTAGTCAGAATCTTGTTCAACTTCTTCTGATAGGGCAACATATTCTCAATGGCTCCTTGTGCCTTATGTAGTTTGGCAGAAGCCACCATCTTCATTGCTGAAGTGATTTTTCGGGTACTTTTGACCGAATTTATTCTGGTTTTTACTTCTTTCAGTGAAGCCATAGTTTTCTTGAATTACAAATATTGTTTAGCGACCATAGCAGCAGTTTCTTCAATAGCCTTAGTCACATTATCATCAATAACACCCGTTCTCAATACATCCAACACATCCTCCTGATGATTCAATTGCAGAGACTCGATGAAACTGCGTTCAAAATCCTGCACGTTGTTCAATGGCACATCACGGAGCAAACCATGTGTACCACAATAGAGGATAGCAATCTGTTGTTCCACAGGCATCGGACTGTATTGCGGCTGAATCAGCAACTGCGCATTCTTACGCCCTTTGTCAATTGTCAATGCCGTAATCGGGTCCATATCACTGCTGAACTTGGAGAATGCTTCCAATTCACGATACTGTGCCTGGTCTATCTTCAATGTTCCTGCCACTTTTTTCATCGCCTTAATCTGAGCATTACCACCTACACGGGATACAGAGATACCGACATTGATAGCCGGGCGGACACCCTGATTGAACAAGTCCGTTTCGAGGAATATCTGTCCGTCAGTGATAGAAATCACGTTCGTTGGAATATAGGCCGAAACGTCTCCTGCCTGCGTCTCAATGATAGGCAAGGCAGTCAGTGAACCACCCCCTTTCACAATACCTTTCAGGCTTTCGGGAAGGTCATTCATCTCGCGCGCCACTTCCTCCTGGTTGATAATCTTAGCCGCACGTTCCAACAAGCGGGAATGCAGGTAGAAGATATCACCCGGATAAGCCTCACGTCCGGACGGACGGCGAAGGATCAATGAGACCTCACGATAGGCAACTGCCTGCTTGGAAAGGTCATCATAAACCACCAGCGCGTGACGGCCGGTATCACGGAAATATTCGCCGATGGCAGCCCCTGCAAACGGCGCGTAATACTGTAATGCAGCCGGATCGCCAGCCGTGGCAGCTACCACAACGGTATAATCCATAGCACCATACTCACGGAGCGTATTTACAATAGAAGCCACGGTAGAACCTTTTTGACCGATAGCCACATAAATACAATATACAGGATCCCCTGCCAGGAAGTTGGTACGTTGGTTGATAATCGTATCAATCGCAATGGCCGTCTTTCCTGTCTGACGGTCACCGATAATCAGCTCACGTTGTCCACGCCCAATAGGAATCATGGCATCCACAGCTTTCAGTCCTGTCTGCAACGGCTGGTTGACAGGCTGACGGAAGATTACTCCCGGCGCTTTGCGTTCCAACGGCATTTCATACAAATCACCACCAATTAAGCCTTTACCATCGAGCGGTTCACCCAGCGGGTCAATGACACGCCCCAACATACCTTCTCCTACTCGGATAGAAGCAATATGCTTGGTACGCTTCACAATAAAGCCTTCCTTGATTCTGTCAGTCGGCCCCAACAACACAGCACCCACGTTGTCCTCTTCAAGGTTCATCACGATAGCCTTAATGCCGTTGTCAAACTCCAGTAACTCGTTAGCCTCGGCATTCCGCAGTCCGTAGATACGCACCACACCATCGCTCACCTGAAGCACCGTACCGATTTCGTCAAGCTGCACATGGGTATTAATACCTTCGAGCTGTTTACGCAATATATCGGAAACCTCGCTTACTTTAATATTTTCAGACATTATACAATTCTCCTATTCTTATCAATAAACTGTTGTTTTACTCGCTTCAACTGCGTAGCAATGCTTGCATCCAGTCGATAATCATTAATATCGAAGATGAATCCGCCCTCGATAGACGGATCTACCACAGTCTCCAGTTCCATTTGCGCATGCAGGATATGCGCTGCTGCGGAGCGGATACGGTCTTCCGTCTCCTTGTCCACAGGAACAGCCGTAATCAGTTTGCCTACCCCGATATGCTTTAGTTTCCGGTAAAGATCCAGATACATCAGGCTGATAAACTGTAAATATCCCTCACGCCTGTTTCGCAGTACCAAAGTAATAAAATGGACAAACTCTCTGGTGGATTTACCGTTGCCATCGGCAGCCGTACATACCAACGCCAATTTCTCTTTGGTTGAGATAACAGGGTTATCCAGTGCTTCACGCAAACCCGGTTGGGCGCAAAAGCAATAAGACAGTGTGAGGAACTCTTGGTAGAGCTTGTCCTCCACTCCTTTCTCCTGTGCGTATTCAATCATCGCTTTGGCATATCGCATTGAGAGTATTCCGACTTCCATTTTCCTTAGTTCTTATTAGGGGTTAATACTTCATCCAGCATACGGTCAATCATGCCCATTTGAGCTTCTTTGTCCTGAAGACTCTTACGGAGCACTTTTTCGGCAATATCGACAGAAAGCACAGCCACCTGACGACGGATGTCGCGGATAGCTTCGTCTTTCTCCACCTGGATTTGTTGTCTCACCGCATCCAGTTCCTTCTGTGCGGCTATCTCGGCTTGCTTACGGGCCTCGTGAACAATCTTGTCACGTTCTTCCATTGCTTCCTTCAAGATGCGTCCTTGTTCCTTGTTGGCGGCAGCCACAAGCGCATCGCCCTCCTGCTTTAGTTTGGAGAGCTGTGCGTTGGCTTCTCTTGCCACCTCCAAAGACTGGTCGATATAGACTTTACGGTCTTCCACCATCCTAATGATGATAGGGAAACCGTATTTTGCCAATATCACAAACACAATCCCGAATGCGACAAACATCCAGAACAACAGGCCACTATCAGGTAATAGTAATGACATTTCTTGTAATTTAGAATGATGAATATTGATTTACAGTTTGTCGGTATTCCACCTGCTTAGAGGAAGAACACCAACAGACATACTACTACCGCCAACAAGGCTACACCTTCAATCAAGGCTGCCGCGATAATCATATTCATACGAATGTCACCTGATGCTTCCGGCTGCCGCGCAATAGCTTCCATAGCCGAACCACCAATCTTACCAATACCCAAACCTGCTCCGATTACTGCAAGACCTGCACCGATAGCTGCACCTAATTTACTTACTCCTACTGCTGCTGCAGTGGCTTGTAACAATACTGATAGTAACATAATTTTCAGTTTTAAAATGGTTTATATTTTTTATTTGCTCTCTTATCTAATTCTCTTTTATTTTTCTTCCGCCTTCACCTTCGCGCCTTCTTGTGCCAGTCCGATAAACACTGCCGAAAGCATTGTAAACACGTATGCCTGGATGAAAGCTACCAACAGTTCAAGCGCATTCATAAAGATATTGAACAGTACGGAAGCCACGGTCAGTGTGCCGTTCAGTGCGGGCCCCATACTTGCAGAGATGAAAATCAGGCAAGTAAGCACCAGCATTGCCATGTGTCCTGCCAACATATTGGCGAAAAGACGAATCATCAATGCAAACGGTTTCGTGAAGATCCCGAAAAACTCGATGAAAGGCATCATCGGCACAGGAACTTTCAGCCACCAGGGTACATCCGGCCAGAAAATATCTTTCCAATAATGTTTGGTTCCGAAAATATTAACCGCAAGGAACGTACAGATAGCCAGTACCATTGTGATCGCAATATTTCCCGTCACATTCGCCCCACCGGGAAAGAATGGAATCAATCCCATTATATTGTTGACAAAGATGAAAAAAAACGCTGTCAGCAGATATGGAGCGAATTTCCGATAATTGGGACCGACACAACTCTTGATGATATCATCGTTCACCATCATAATAAACATCTCCATGAATCCGATGAACCCTCCCGGTGCCAACGCTCCGCGAGGACGTTTTCGATACCAGTGGGCTACACTCAATACAATCACCAGCAACAGCACACTGTTGAACAGCAAAGCAAATGTCACCTTTGTGATAGAAATGTCCCACGGACGCACTTGCTCTCCGGCTGCATTATACTCTACCAGTTTACCTTCGTATTTACTTCCTTCGGGAGCGATGGAAAGCCCTTCATAACTACCCCCGTTCTCTTCAAGACGCGAAGATAGAAAAGTATGCCAACCTGTAGTGCTACTATAAACAATAATAGGTAATGGTATAGTAATGTGTGTTTTACCCCACGTCGTAATATGCCATTCGTATGAGTCACCGATATGCCCGAACACGATCTCTTTCACATCAACCGTATTCTCTTTTTCTTCTTTAGAAGTCATCTCATCCTGCATCTTCGGAGCCGCTTCTTCCTGTTCCTGTGCAAAAACAGGGAAGCCGGCTGCCAACAGACAGAGCAGCACCAACGGGGTTAATATGTTACGCAACTGTTTCATTTTTATTCTTATTTTTCTTTTTCCGTTTCAGGTTCACTTCAAACGAGAAGAAGAACCATGTTTCGTATATCAGATACAGCAAATAGAACGAGATAAACGTCAGCAAGAAAGCTTTAGCTTCTTCACGCACGGCAAGGCAATAAATCAAGACTAGAATTATCGAAAGAATCATCTTTACCATTTTTATTGCCAAATACAGCAGTAACATCTTTTGCGGAGCATGCTGCCGACACGCATCGAACATATAGATACTGAACAAACCAAACAGATAGAAATATGTCGGAATAAACGGATATCCTCCGAAATAATGTCCCGGTAGGGCAACGTGTAAAATCACTGCACCGACTCCTGCACTTAGAATTGCAAATAAAGTGTTCAAGCCGATAAAATTCCGTTTAGTTTTACTAATGTTCATCATGTCACTGTGTTTTTCTACTGCATTTTCTAAATCTCGTTTTTCCAATTCAACTATATTTCAGGAGGTCCGCCTACGAAACGCAGGCAGAAACCGTCCCGTCACTCAATTCCACAAAACCACCCTGAATATCAAGTGTATGCTCCTCCCCGTCCAGCGTGGTATAACTTAATGTTCCCGCTTTCAATGACGAGACGATAGGCGCATGTCCCGGCAGAATGGAAAACGACCCGATCGTACCCGGCAATGTGACTATCTTCACATCTCCGTCGAATACGCTCTTTTCAGGCGACACTATACTCAAATGCAGTTCTTTCATCGCAACGTTTTTTATTTCTTCGCTTGTTCCAACAATTTCTTACCTTTCTCCATAGCTTCCTCAATCGTACCTACATTCAAGAACGCCTGTTCGGGAAGATTATCCACCTCACCATCCAGAATCATTCTAAATCCCTTGATTGTATCCTCAATGGAAACCATTACTCCCGGAACACCCGTGAACTGTTCGGCAACGGCAAACGGCTGCGAAAGGAAACGCTGCACACGGCGGGCACGGTTCACCACCGTCTTATCCTCCTCCGAAAGCTCCTCCATACCAAGAATAGAAATGATATCCTGTAATTCCTTGTTACGTTGTAGAATCTGTTTCACACGCTGCGCCGTATCATAGTGTTCCTGCCCAACGATGTGTGGATCAAGAATACGAGAAGTAGACGCCAACGGATCCACAGCCGGATAGATTCCCAACTCCGTAATCTTACGGTCAAGTACAGTAGTCGCATCCAAGTGGCTGAAAGTAGTTGCAGGAGCCGGGTCAGTCAAGTCGTCGGCAGGCACATACACCGCCTGTACGGAAGTGATAGATCCTTTCCGGGTGGAAGTGATACGTTCTTGCATCGCACCCATTTCCGTAGCAAGAGTAGGTTGATAACCCACGGCGGAAGGCATACGCCCCAGCAATGCCGAGACTTCCGAACCCGCTTGCGTGAAACGGAAGATATTGTCAATAAAGAACAAAATATCGCGTTTTTCACCTTCACTTCCGGCATCACGGAAAGATTCCGCAACCGTCAGTCCGGACAATGCCACAGAGGCACGTGCACCCGGAGGCTCATTCATCTGACCGAATATCAGAGATACCTGCGACTTTTCCAATTCGTTATAATCAACTTTGGAAAGGTCCCAATCCCCTTTCTCCATACTTTCTTTGAATGCTTCGCCATAGCGAATAACACCCGACTCAATCATTTCACGAAGCAAGTCGTTACCTTCACGCGTACGCTCACCTACTCCGGCAAATACAGAGAATCCATTATGTTTCTTGGCAATGTTATTGATAAGTTCCTGAATCAATACGGTTTTTCCGACTCCCGCACCACCGAACAGACCGATCTTACCACCTTTGGCATACGGTTCGAGCAAGTCGATCACCTTGATACCCGTAAAGAGTACCTCCTGCACGGTAGTCAAATCTTCGAATTTGGGAGGATCGCGGTGAATGGAATATGCACCTTTCCGGTCGAGTTCCTTCATACCGTCAATAGAATCGCCGACCACATTCATCAGTCGCCCTTTAATTTGTTCACCAATCGGCATTGTTATCGGACCTCCGGTAGGGCGCACTTTCATGCCTCTCTGAAGTCCGTCGGTACTATCCATAGCCACGGTGCGAACCGTATTTTCACCAATGTGTTGCTGTACTTCTACAATCAGTATTTTGCCGTTTGGCCTTTTTATCTCCAGTGCATCATGTATACTTGGTAACATCACTTCTGCATCTGTACCTTCAAAGTACACATCGACCACAGGGCCGATCACCTGGGATATATGTCCGATAATCTGTGACATAAGCAATCTTTTTTATATTATTCTTTTTCTTTCCTATTGAATCTTAATAGTATGACAAGGAACGAATGCTTCGCGCTTTATCTGTTTTTACTATTATAATAACAGCTAAGTTCCACTTTTGTTCATCTATATTTTATTTCTGATAAACTATCACCTAAAGAAATAGTTATATAAACAACTGCGCAAATGTAGAAACAAATCCGTGAGATTGTTCTTTCTTTTTTAAAATTTGTCGTTCGATAACACTTGTTAGGCCAATAAAGACTACAAATAGACCAAAATAGAGTTTATAATATTACAAATAGTCAGCAAAAAGTTTCTGTTACTTATAAAATAACAACTGTATACGCGAGTTCGAGATAATATTCTAAAAAGTAAAGAGCAGAAAAACATCCAACCT
>ERZ773225.249-NODE-249-length-86859-cov-5.482581_pt1 | contig 86859 bp, 83 predicted proteins | sample MGYA00580993_ERZ773225 | MGnify/ENA primary metagenome ERZ773225 (study PRJEB29015, sample SAMEA2737748) | human gut metagenome | biome: human gut; feature: human-associated habitat; material: faeces | place: China | collected 2012 ...
ATGTGTTAAGCACGCCGCCAGCGTTCGTCCTGAGCCAGGATCAAACTCTCTATAATATGGTATCTAAACGACCGTAGCCGCTTAAATCAATCATAGAGTCATTTATCATGACTTCATTTACTTCTCTTTTATAGTTGCTGCTTTCGGCCGAATTGACTACGGCCTATTCACCCACAACTTCGTCGCGAGCCTCGTGAAAAGCTCGCTCCGCTGGTGCTTTCTTTTCTCACGTTGTTTAATTTACAAGGTGCACGTCCCTCAAGCGGAACAGTCACTATTATATCAGGCTCAGTTTCATTTGTCAAGTACTTTTTCAAATCTTTTTCAGATCTTTCTTTCAGATCTTTTCAGATCTTCAAGCACCCGACTCATTCACTTCATCGCCGTCAAACAGCTTAGTTAGAATACCAGACGATCAAGGAAAAGTCAACACGTCTTTCGACGGTTTGTTCACTTTTTTCCGACTCCCCTAAAATAGTTTACATAATGTTATTATTTTCCGCACCTAGCTAATGCTGATTATAGCTATCATCATCTGTGCTTATCTATTTTTTGACGCGTTTCGTCATTTTGCCTTATCAGGTAAATCAGCTGTCAAATTCATGTAAAGGGCCGGACACCGTCTTTCTGTGTCCGGCCCTCCAAAAAACTACTTTAAGAGCAGCGGTTGAAGCTGTTTTCCCTCCAGTGCTGCCTCTACTGTTTTTCCGATCAGTTCAAAATCCGCCGCCAGGGATGTAGGTTTCTTCTCCGGATCATCCTGTCCGAAGGGCACAAAGTAATAATGCTTCCGGTTCAACAGCTCCCCGATGTTCTTGGCCGAGGCGGAAAGGCCGTCATTGGTGGAAAAGGCGATCACCACGGGCCTGCCGCACCGCAGATGGGATTTGGCCGCCATGGTCACCGTTGTATCGGTGATGCCATGGGCCAGCTTCGCCAGTGTGTTGCCGGTGCAGGGGGCGATGACCAGCACGTCGATCATCCCCTTTGGTCCCAGCGGCTCCACCGACGGAATATCGTAGAGTACCTCATGGCCTGTCAATTCCTCCAGCTGCTCCAGCAGTGCGTCGGACGTTCCGAACCGCGTATCCGTAAAAGCAGCGTTCTCCGACACAATGGGAATGACCGTCTCGTATTCTTCCGTCAGCCGTTTTAGCGCTGTAAGCGCCTTTTCGTGGGTGCAGAAGGACCCGCACAGGGCAAAACCCACCCGCTCCGTTCTCATAAAATGACCCCCTGTTCTTTTATAATAGTATAAACCGTGTCCCGGATCACGGCACCCGCCGTCTTGGGCATCAGCTTTCCCGGCAGTCCTCTGGCCCAGATACATTCCAATCTCAAAGCTTCGGCGGCGTTCAGGTCGACCCCCTGAACGGACGCCACATCCACGCAGAGACAGTCCGGCTTCAGTTCCCGCAGACGATCCGCGCCAAATACCGGCTCCGGGACGGTGTTGACCACCACGTCAAATGCTCCCAAATTCCCTTCCAGCCTTCCAATGTCCGCCGTTTCGTATCCATACGCTCTGGCCCATGCAAGACTTTCCGGCCGTCGGGCTGCCGCCGTCACACGGGCGCCCATGGCCGTCAGCCGGTGGCACAGCAGCTTTCCGATGCGCCCAAAGCCCAGCACCAGACACCGACTCCCCAGCAGGGATCGTTCCAAGCGTTCCAAAATCACCTGGACTGTTCCCTCCGCCGTGGCGGCGGCATTGGCCACTGTCAATTCTTCGCGTCGGAAATAGTCGACAAGCTTCAGGTCCAACTCCGCCGCAAGGGCTGCCTGGGCAGGCTTCACCTGTCCTGCCAAAATCAGCTGATCCCGCCGAAGCTGGCGGAACAGCGCCCCCGCGCCCCGCCGTGGGCCTTCTATGTTCAGGGTATCCCCCTCCTTGCATAACGGCAGCGGCAAAATCACCACCTCCGCCGCTACGGCAGCGTCCCAATCCATTTCTCCGGCCACGCCGCAGGCCGCCACTGTGTATCCGTCCCGGCGCAGCAGCGCCAGCAATTCCTCCTGTCGGCGGTCACCGCCGATGATTCCAAACAGCAAAATCCACACACCCCCTTGCCCCAGCGTATGACGCCGACGCAAAGCTGTGCGTGGATCTCATCTGATTTTTCCGGCCGCCGTCAGCAGCGCATCCCGGTCATTGGGCAGTGTTCCGTCCATGACCTGGTCCAATAGCCCTTGCAGCGTCCGGCCCACCGCTGGACCGGACAGTCCCAGCCCCAGCAGATCATTTCCGTTCACCGCCAGCTGCTTCAGGGAAAAGCAGCTCCCCTTTTCCAGTTCCCGGTCCAGCATGGCCTCGATCCGGTCGATCTCCTTCTGTCGGCCACGGAATTCCTCCGCCTGCCCCATGTTGTCCGCCCGCTGGATGGCGAGAAGGTACCGGAAATTCCGTTCTCCGAAGCGGTTCAGCATCCGGCGGACGCCCTTTTCCGTCTCCACCCGGTGATCATGCCACTCCACCAGCTCACCGATCCGTTCCTTGGCGGCATTGTCGAACCGCAGCCGGTCCATGACGCCGTCGGCAATGCGGCGGGAAACCACGCCGTGTCCCATGAAATGTCCGATGCCCTGCGTGTCCAAGGCGAAGCACTCCGGCTTACCCATATCGTGAAACAGCACCGCCCAGCGGAGCACCGAGTCCGGCGGCGCGGCGTCCAGAGCATGAAGCGTGTGCTCCCATACGTCATAACAGTGGTGGGGATTCCGCTGGTCAAATCCCACCATCGGTAAAATCTCCGGCAGTACCACGCCCACCACCTGCGGATACTGACGCAGAACGGCCGGAGCCCACGGGCCGCAGAGCAGCTTCGTCAGTTCCTCGTGGACACGCTCCGGGGCCATCTCCCGCAGCAGATCCCGACAGGTCATCAGTGCCTTGTCGGTTTCCGGTTCGACGGAAAAGCCCAGCACCGCCGCAAACCGCAGGCAGCGCAGGATCCGCAGGGCGTCCTCCGAAAACCGCCGCTCCGGATCGCCCACGCAGCGCAAAATTCCCTCTTGCAGGTCCGCCTGTCCGTTGAAGGGGTCATACACCGTCCCCCGCAGGTCTGTTGCCATGGCGTTGACGGTAAAATCCCGGCGGGCCAGGTCTTCTGTCAGATCAGGGGTAAACGTGACCTGTTCCGGGTGGCGGTGGTCGGCGTAAACGCCGTCCCGGCGGAAGGTGGTGGTCTCCACTTTGCCCTCCTGACAGCAGACGGTCACCGTACCGTGCTTCAGTCCCGTGGGAATAGCCCGGTTGCCGAAAACCTTCATGGTCTCCTCCGGCAGCGCGGAGGTGGTGACGTCCCAGTCCTCCGGCATGCGGCCCAGCAGGCTGTCCCGGACACAGCCGCCTACGCAGTACGCCTGATGGCCCGCCGTCTCCAGTGCCGTCAGCGTTTCCCGCACATAGGCGGGAATTTTTAAGTCCACTCGTTTTTCCCGCATATTTCCCGCCCCTTTCAGTTGCATTTTCCAAAGACACATACTATAATAAGTTGATTTGGAATCGGTACTACTATACACCATTTTCCGCCGTCACGCAATCACGGCGTTTTTTGAAAGGAAGAGCCTTTATATGATGAACAATCCCAAGCCCATTTCCGAATTTCTGGTTCCCGGCAAGCGCACCCATCTGGTAGGCATCGGCGGCGTGTCCATGTGTCCGCTGGCAGAGGTGCTGGCCGGTAAGGGTCTGCTGGTGCAGGGCTCCGATATGATGGAGAGCGACTCCGTCAAGCATCTGCGCTCCAAGGGCATTTCCGTTGCCATCGGCCACAACGCGGAAAACTTAGGAGACTGCGATTTTGTGATCCGCACCGCCGCCGTCCATGACGGCAACCCGGAGATCGCCGGCGCCATCGCCCGGGGCATTCCCGTCTACGAGCGGGCGCAGGCCTGGGGCACCCTGATGCGGAAATACCCCAATGCTCTGTGCGTTTCCGGCACCCATGGCAAAACCACCACCACTTCCATGTGCACCCACATTTTCATGGCGGCGGAGCTGGACCCCACCGTGATGATCGGCGGTACGCTGCCCCTGCTCCACTCCGGCTACCGGGTGGGCCACGGCGACACCATTATTCTGGAATCCTGTGAATACTGCAACAGCTTTCTCAGCTTTTACCCCACCGTGGCAGTGATTTTGAATGTAGAGGCCGACCATCTGGATTTCTTCAAGGATCTGAGGGACATCCAGCATTCCTTCCGCTCCTTTGCGGAGTTAGTACCGCAGGAGACCGGTCATGTGGTTGCCAACTATGATAACGCCAGCGCCAGAACAGCTCTGAATGGTCTGGACCGCCCTCTGTTCTGGTTCAGCCTCCACGATCCCAAGGCCGACTGCCGCGCGGAGCACATCACCTGGACCGACGGTCTCCCCAGCTTCGACATCGTGATCCACGGCCAGATCTACGCCCACGTGGAATTGAAGGTGGGCGGCGAGCACAACATCTGCAACGCTCTGGCCGCCGCCTCCGCCGCCTATGTGCTGGGTCTGCCCGGCAGCGCCGTGGAGACCGGTCTGGCCGGCTTTACCGGCGCGGGCCGCCGCTTTGAGTACAAGGGGGAGTATCACGGTGCCAAGGTCTACGATGACTACGCCCACCACCCTGACGAACTTCATGCCCTTTTGACCATGGCCCGCCAGCTTGGCTATCAGCGGCTGGTGGTGGCCTTCCAGCCCCACACCTATTCCCGCACGGCCAAGCTGTTTGACCGGTTCGTGGAGGAATTGAAGTTGGCAGATGTGGCAGTTCTGGCGGAGATCTACGCCGCCCGCGAGCAGAACACCATGGGCATTTCCTCCGCTGATCTGGCCCGGAACATTCCCGGCAGTGTCTACTGCTCTACTTTAGATAAGGTAACTGCCCAGCTGCGGGAGCTGGCCCGCCCCGGCGACCTGATCCTTACCGTAGGCGCGGGAGACATCTACCGGGCCGGCGAAAAGCTGCTGAGCGAAACGGAGGATTGACCGTGACCGTTTCTGAGATTTACACCACCGCCCCCACCCAAGGCCCCGAAAAAGTTCTGGAGAGCTTCGCCCTTCTGGACCATCTCCACATCCCGTACAGCCGGGTAGAGCACGAGCCTGCCGAGACCATGGAGGCCTGCGCCGCCATTTCTGACGCGCTGGGCATCCGCATCTGCAAAAACCTTTTCCTCTGCAACCGCCAAAAGACCGATTTCTACCTGCTGACCATGCCGGAGGACAAGCCCTTTCACACCAAGGACCTCAGCGCCCAGATCGGCTCCTCCCGTCTCTCATTCGCCCCGCCGGAGCTGATGGAAGAACTGATTCGCTGTACCCCCGGCTCCGCCAGTGTTTTAGGACTGGCCTATGACACGGAGCATCGGGTCCGGCTGCTGATGGACCGGGAGACCTACGAGGCGGCGCAGTTCGGCTGCCATCCCTGCCTGAACACCGGCAGCCTGCGAATGGCCACCGCTGACCTTCTGAACGTGTTCCTCCCCCACACCGGCCACACGGTCACGGTGGTGGACCTGCCCAATGAATAAGGAGGCGCCATGAAAAAGTTGATTGCCGCACTGTCCCTGCTCTTTGTTCTCTCCCTCACCGCCTGCGGCAACTCCGATGCCGCGCTCCGACAGGAAAACGAAGCCCTCCGCCAGCAGATATTGGCTTTGGAGGCTGAACGGGACAATCTTACCAAAGAAAACAAGGATCTGACTGAGGAAAACGCCGCGCTGGACGACACAGCCCCAGAATCCGGGGACGATGAGGCCAATCCCATCGACCGCTTCTTTGAAGGTGTGGATGTCGGTTCCTCCACGGCAGAGATGAACGCCGTGGCCGACAGTTGGGCCGGTGCTTGGGAATTCGAATGTCGGAATGCTGCTAAGTGGCTGAAGGGACAGCTCCCGCTTCAGGAGGATCAGGCATTGGTGGATGCTTACATCGCCTCTGCCGAGGAACAGTCCGCCCGGATGGACATTATGGCTATCTATCCCATTGCGGACCTCACTCTTCCGCAGACTGACCGGAGCGCTTCCAGCGGCAGTCTCCGGGGCGTCCTCTGGGCCGGCGCCCACCAGCAAGTCTGGAAAGACACCTTTTATCAGCTGCTCTATGTGGCCCCGGACTATGCCGGCGGCGCGGATTCCGCCGTGTCCTATCAGTTTCTCTTTGACGTAGAGGCAGCACAGACGCAGCTGGACTCGTTGCTTTCCGCAGATTGAAAAACGTTGTCCATTGTAACCGAATTATAGTTGACATAAAATCCACCCCATATGCTGTTCTCAAAGAACAGATATGGGGTGGATTTTATGAAGCATACGTGCTTGCATTGTTGGCCGCAGCATTACCTCCTCTCCCTCACCGCCTACGGCGGCTCCCAACCGGACGCGCCGACACTGGAACCCGCAGGCTGACCGCTTCAGGTTTCCGTGCAAAGCCCCCCGCTCAAGCTCAACACTCCTTATAAAAAAAATCCTGCCGCAATGCGGCAGGATTTTTTATAATAGGATTCTTTACTTGCTGAGAGCCTCGTCGATGGCCTTGGCAGCAGTCTTGCCTGCGCCCATGGCCAGAATGACGGTAGCAGCGCCGGTCACGGCGTCGCCGCCAGCGTAAACGTGCTCGCGGGAGGTCAGGCCGTCCTCGTTGACCACGATGCCGCCCTTCTTGTTGATCTCCAGACCCTTGGTGGTGGACTTGATCAGGGGGTTGGGGCTGGTGCCCAGAGCCATGATAACGCAGTCCACGTCCAGCTCGAACTCGCTGCCGGGAACCTCAATAGGACGGCGGCGGCCGGAGGCGTCAGGCTCGCCCAGTTCCATCTTGATGCAGCGGATCTTATTGACGTTGTCGTTCTCGTCAGCCAGGATCTCCACGGGGTTGTTGAGGGTCTTGAAGATGATGCCCTCTTCCTCGGCGTGCTCCACCTCTTCCTTACGGGCGGGGAGCTCCTCCATGCCGCGGCGATAGACCACATAGACCTCAGCGCCCAGACGCTTTGCGCAGCGGGCGGCGTCCATAGCCACGTTGCCGCCGCCCACAACAGCCACCTTCTTGGGATGCTGGATGGGAGTGTCGGAATCGGGCTTATAGGCCTTCATCAGGTTGATACGGGTCAGGAACTCGTTGGCGGAGAGAACACCCTTGTAGTTGACACCGGGGATGTTCATGAACATAGGCAGGCCGGCGCCGGAGCCGATGAACACGGCCTCGAAGCCCTGCTCCTCCATCAGCTCGTCCACGGTGATGGTACGGCCGATGACGGTATCGGTGGCGATGGTAACGCCCAGCTCCTTCAGGCCGTCCACTTCTTTCTGAACGATGGTCTTGGGCAGACGGAACTCGGGGATGCCGTACACCAGAACGCCGCCAGCCAGATGCAGAGCCTCAAACACGGTGACGTCATAACCCTTCCGGGCCAGGTCGCCGGCACAGGTCAGGCCGGAGGGACCGGAACCCACCACAGCCACACGGTGACCGTTGGAAGCAGGCTTCTCCGCAGCGCCGGAAGCATGCTCACGGTGCCAGTCGGCCACGAAGCGCTCCAGACGGCCGATGCCGACAGGCTCGCCCTTGATGCCGCGGACGCAGTACTTCTCGCACTGGCTCTCCTGGGGGCAGACACGGCCACAAACAGCGGGCAGAGCGGAGGTAGCGGCGATGATCTGATAAGCGGCCTCGAAATCGCCCTTGGCGACCTCGGCAATGAAATCAGGGATATGTACCATCACGGGGCAGCCCTGCATGCAGGGCTTGTTCTTGCAGTGCAGGCAGCGCTGGGCCTCGTCCAGAGCCTGTTCCTCGGTGTAGCCCAGAGCGACCTCGTCAAAGTTCTTGTTCCGGACGTTGGGGTCCTGAGAGGGCATGGGATTCTTCTTCAAAGACATATTGGCCATGGTTATTCGGCCTCCTTCTTGAACAGGTTGCAGGTCTCCTCGTACTTGTGGGCCTCGAAGTCCTTATACATCTGGTTCCGCTTGACTGCCAGATCCCAGTCCACCTTGTGACCGTCAAAGTCAGGACCGTCCACGCAGGCGAACTTCATCTCGCCGCCCACGGACAGGCGGCAGCCACCGCACATGCCGGTGCCGTCGATCATGATGGGGCTCATGGAAACGGTGGTGGGGATGCCGTAAGGCTCCGTGGTCTTGGAGACGAACTTCATCATCACCATGGGGCCGATGGCGAACACTTCATCATACTGGTTGCCGGCGTCGATCAGCTCTTTCAGAGCCTCGGTGACCAGACCTTTACGGCCATAGGAACCGTCATCGGTGCAGACGATCAGCTTGTCGCTGGACTTCTTGAAGTCCTCCTCCAGGATCACCAGATCCTCGGAGCGGAAGCCCACGATGGCATGGACCTCAGCGCCATCGTCATGGAACTTCTTCAGCACGGGATACGCAATGGCGCAGCCCACGCCGCCGCCCACAACGGCGACCTTCTTCTTGCCCTCGGTCTCGGTGGGCTTGCCCAGGGGGCCCACGAAGTCTGCCAGGCAATCGCCTTCCTTCATGTGGCTGAGCTTCACAGTGGTGGCGCCAACCGTCTGAACAATGATGGTGACGGTGCCCTTTTCGGGATCATAGGCGTTGATGGTAATGGGGATACGCTCGCCGTTTTCATCCGTCCGCAGGATGATAAACTGACCGGGCTGAGCCTTTTTGGCAATGAGGGGCGCTTCGATCTCATAGAGAGTTACGGTGGGCCTCAGTGCCTCTTTTCTCACGATTCGGTACATATTGGTGTCTCTTCCTTTCCTATCTGAAATTCTTCCAACATAATAAATCGCACATTGTCTGAATTTTAACATAGGTACTTTCATCCGTCAACTGCTTTGGAGAAAAAAAGCGCGAAATTCTGAGAAACCGTGCAAATTCTTTGCCATCCCACCCTTTTTAACGCTCCCGCGGCCGACGCTTCCCTGTGTCAAAACCGCTTTCCGGGCCTGAAAACCGCCGAAAACCCGTTTCAAAACCAGAATTCTATGGTATACTACCAAACAGGCGCAATTTTTCCCCGGAAAAAATTTCTTCAAATTTTCGGGAACTTTTTTCGTTCCCCTGCGTCTATGGTATACAGTGCCGCTTCGGCGGCCATTCAAAAAACTTTCTGCAAGGAGAACACACATGAAAAAAATCACTTCCTTGGCGCTGGCTCTCGCGCTGGCCCTGACCCTCACCGCCTGCGGCAAGAAGGACAACACCGCCGGAAGCGGCGATTCCAGCGTACCCGCTGATGCCACCGCTCTGCTGACCGCCGTGTGGGACGCCCACTCCGACGATGAGAAGTTCCCCGCTGCCGGCGGCGACTATGAAAATCCCGTGGAGGACGCCCCAGGCGCCGTGAGCATTGCCGACGCCGACAATCTGAACTACATGCTGACCCTGCCCGTGGAGGACGCCGGTAAGATCGACGGTGCCGCCTCCCTCAGCCACATGATGAACGCCAACACCTTCACCTGCGGCGCTTTCCACGTCACCAGCAAGGACGATGTGGAGACCGTTGCCAGCGACCTGCGGGATGCCATCCAGTCTAAGCAGTGGATGTGCGGCTTCCCTGACAAGCTGGTGATCTTCACCTACGATCAGTATGTGGTGTCCCTGTACGGTGACGAGGAACTGGTGAACACCTTCCGCGACAAGTTCACCGCCACCTATTCCGACAGCACCATCGCTTATGACGAGGCGATCCTGTAACGTTTCCGCTTTTCTCACAGCGTCCGCACCGAATCGTGCGGACGCTGTGAAATTCAATTTTGGAGTTGCCCTATGCTGTTTTCCAGTATTCCGTTTCTCTATACCTTTTTACCCTGCGTCCTGATCCTGTACTTTCTGGTCCCCGGCTGGCTGAAAAATACAGTGCTGCTGCTCAGCAGTCTGTTTTTCTATGCCTGGGGTGAGCCTCGCTTCGTGGTGTTTATGGTCATCGCCATCGTACAGGGTTATGTATTCGGCCTGCTGGCTGAAAAATTCCGTGACCGACCCAAACGGGCCAAGCTGTGCCTGTGGGCCTCCGCCGTTGTCAGTCTGGGACTTTTGGGCTACTGCAAGTACGCCGACTTTTTCATCAGCGGCTTCAACACCCTCACCGGGCTGTCCCTCCCGCTGCTCCATGTGGCCCTGCCCATCGGCATCAGCTTTTACACCTTCCAGATTCTGAGCTACGTCATCGACGTATACCGGGGCGATGTGACTGCCCAGCGGAACCTCATTGACCTTGCCGCGTATGTGGCCATGTTCCCCCAGCTCATCGCCGGACCCATCGTCCGGTATGCGGATATCGCCCCCCAGCTGAAGCATCGCACCCACACGCTGGCCGATGCCGCCTACGGCGCCCGCCGCTTCATCCTCGGCCTTTCCAAAAAGGTACTGCTGGCCAATGTCCTCTACGAACTGATCTCCGCCTACAAAAGCGCCGCGAACGTCTCCGTTCTGTTCGTCTGGCTTTACGCCGCAGCCTATGTGCTGCACCTTTACTTCGACTTTTCCGGTTACAGCGATATGGCCATCGGTCTGGGCCGCATCTTCGGATTCCATTTTATAGAAAACTTCAACTATCCCTACATCTCCGCCAGCGTCACGGAGTTCTGGCGGCGGTGGCACATGAGCCTGGGCAGTTGGTTCCGGGACTATGTGTACATTCCGCTGGGCGGCAACCGGGTCTCCAAGGCCAAATGGTTCCGCAACATTTTCATTGTCTGGCTGCTGACGGGCCTGTGGCACGGCGCAGCATGGACCTTCATCCTGTGGGGGCTGTTCTTCGCCGTGTTCCTGACGGCGGAAAAGCTCTGGTACGGCGAAGCTCTGGCCCAGACACGATTCCTGAAGCATCTCTATGTTCTGCTGCTGATCGCAGTCAGCTTCGTTATCTTTGATGCCGCCAGTGTGTCGGACGCCTTCCGTACCATCGGTTCCCTGTTCGGTCTGGGGGGGCTGCCCCGCTCCGACGTTCTGGCCCGCTATTATTTTGACAGCTACTCCGGCGTGTTCCTTGTAGCCATCGTGGGCGCTACACCGCTGCCCGCCAAGATCGTCCGGCAGTTCTCCGAGGATGGCCCCGGCAAAAAGATCATGTCCGTTGTGGAGCCGGTGGTGCTGCTGGGCCTGCTGGCGGTGGTCACCGCCTATCTGGTGGACGGGTCCTTCAACCCGTTCCTGTATTTCCGCTTTTAAGGAGGTCCCGCCATGTCTGAAAAATGGAAAAACATCCTCACGGTGGGGCTCCTGTCTGCGTTTGTTCTGGCTTTTGGCGTCTGGGCGGCGGTCAAGCCCGCCGATGCGCTCTCCACCAGTGAACGCCGCCCGCTGGCCCAAATGCCGGAATTGTCCGCAAGCAGCTATCTCTCCGGCAAATTTATGTCCGGCTACGAGGATTATGCCACGGACCAGTTCCCTCTGCGGGAGCAGTTCCGCACCCTGAAAGCCCTGATGGGGCTGTATGTGTTCGACCAGAAGGACAACAACGGCGTCTATCTGGCAGACGGCTCCGCCGCCAAGCTGGAATATCCCCTGAATGAAGGCTCCGTTGCCCACGCCGCCGACCGGTTCCGCTATCTCTACGAGACCCTCATGGCCGGGACCAACGCCAAGGTCTACCTCTCCGTGATCCCCGATAAGAATTATTTTCTGGCGGAGGCCAACGGCTATCCCGCTCTGGACTATCAGGCCCTGACGGACGCTCTCCGGAAGCAGACGGAGTTCGCCGCGTATATCGACCTGTTCGGCACGCTGACCGCAGATGACTACTACCGCACCGATTCCCACTGGCGGCAGGAAAATCTGCTGACCACAGCGGGTACGCTGGCCGCCGCCATGGGCGTCGCGCTGCCGGGCAACTGCTATACAGAATGGACACTGGACCGGCCATATTACGGTGTGTATTACGGCTACGCCGCCCTGCCTATGGAGCCGGACCGGCTGACCTACCTCACCAGCGACCTTCTGGACGCCTGCACGGTGTACAATTACGAGACCGGCAAGACCGGGCCCATATACGATCTGGCAAAAGGTGCTGGCAAGGACCCCTACGAGCTGTTCCTCTCCGGGTCCGTGTCGCTGCTGACCATCGAAAATCCCAATGCGGATACAGACCGGGAGCTGGTGATCTTCCGGGACTCCTTCGGCAGCTCTCTGGCCCCTCTGCTGGTCCCCGGCTATGCCAAGGTGACGCTGGCGGACATCCGCTACCTTCCCAGCAGCCAGATGGGAAAGTACCTGACCTTCACCGATCAGGATGTGCTGTTCCTTTACAGCGCCCCGGTGCTGAACAACAGTGAAACTCTGAAATAAGCCGCAAAGCGTCTGCCGGAAATGGCAGGCGCTTTGGACTTTTCTACGGAAATAAGGCAGTTTCCTTTTTTATCTTGTACTTTTGAAAGAAATCATATATAATAATAGCCTGATAATTATGCTCCGGAGGTGCGCTCTGCGTCGGAGCAGCGGAAAGGAAGGTTATCCTATGCTGAAATTTCATTCGGAACAGGGCGAGATCTCCGTCTCCAGCGCTGTTTTTTCCAACATTACCGGCATGGCTGCCACCAACTGCTTCGGTGTGAAGGGCATGGCCTACCGCTCCATGACGGACGGTCTGGTCCATCTGCTGCGGCGGGAGGCCATGAGCAAGGGCGTCAACGTGATCTATAACGAGGACGAATCCATTTCCATTGAGCTCCACATCATCGTGGAAAACGGCGTCAACATTCCCGCAGTGTGCCGCTCCATCATGAACGAGGTACGCTACGTGGTGAATAAGAACACCGGTGCGAAGGTCCGCGCTGTGGATGTGTTCGTAGATTCCATGATCCTGTGAGGAGGACAGCAGAAGAATGAGTAAAGAAATCACCGGCGCGCTTTTCAAGCAGATGATCCTGCACGGGGCCGCCGCTATCACGGCCCAGAAGCAAGCCATCAACGATTTAAATGTATTCCCCGTGCCGGACGGTGACACGGGCACCAATATGTCCATGACCATCGCCACCGCTGCCGAGGCACTGCGCAAGGCCGCTCCCGCCTCCGTGGGGCAGGCATCCTCCGTCACCGCCTCCGCTCTGCTTCAGGGTGCCCGGGGCAACTCCGGCGTTATCCTCTCCCTGCTGTTCCGGGGCCTTTCCAAGGCTCTGAAGGGCATGGAGACCGCTGATGCCGCCGCCTTCGCCGCCGCCATGCAGGAAGGTGTGGCCGCCGCTTATAAGGCCGTTATGAAGCCCGCCGAGGGCACGGTGCTGACCGTCTCCCGTCTCGCTGCCAAGCGGGCTGTGGACACTGCCGCCGAGGGTGCCGACGTGGAGACCACCTTAGCCGCTGCCATCGAGGAGGGCTATGACGCGCTGGCCCAGACCACGGACATGAACCCGGTACTGAAAAAGGCCGGCGTGGTAGACGCAGGCGGCAAGGGCTACCTGCTGATCCTGGAGGGTATGCTGGCGGAGCTCCGCGGCGAGCCCATCCCCGAAAATGTGGAGGAACCTGAGACGCACAAGGAAAAGGCCGACTTCAATGCCATGGCGCAGGAGGAGATCACCTTCACCTTCGACACCGTGTATGTGGTGCGCAAGGCCCGAGAGGACATCGACCTCATGCCCCTGCGGGCCTATCTCAGCAGCATCGGCGACAGTCTGGTCATCGGCGAGGATGACGAGACCTTCAAGGTCCACGTTCATACCGACATTCCCGGCGCAGCCCTGACGGAATCCCAGAAATACGGCACACTGGAGCTGGCGAAGGTTGAGAATATGCGCTCTCAGGCCGACGCGCTGGCCGCCGGTCAGACCGCCCAGAGCACCGATGATCTGGACGCCATCGAGGAAGAACTGGAAAACGGCGAGAGCGGTCACAAGGTTGCCGCCCCTGAAAAGGCCGTGGGCTTTCTGGCCATCTGCGCCGGTGACGGCCTTGCCGCCGTGTTCCGGGATCTTGGCTGCGACGCCGTAGTTTCCGGTGGTCAGACCATGAACCCCTCTACGGAAAGCATTCTGGCCGGGATCGATCAGGTCCCCGCCGAGACCGTGTTCGTCCTGCCCAACAACGGCAACATCATCATGGCTGCCCAACAGTGTCAGGGCCTGACGGAGAAAAACGTTGTGGTCATCCCCAGCAAGACTGTCCCCCAGGGCATCACGGCCATGATGAGCGTGGATCCGGAGGCGGAGGTTGCATCCATCACGGAGGCCATGACCGAGGCGCTGTCCACCGTCACCACCTCTCAGATCACCTACGCCGCCCGGGACTCTGATTTCGACGGCTTTGAGATCCATCAGGGCGACTATCTGGCCTTGAAGGAGGGCAAACTGTTCGGTACCGACACCCAGCTGGACGCTCTGCTGGAAAAGCTGGCAGAGGAAGGGAAGGACTCCTCCTTCATCTCCCTCTATTATGGTGAGGACGTCACTGAGGACGCCGCCCAAGCTGCCGGTGCCCGGTTCCAGGCCGTCTGCTCCGACGCGGAGATCAGCGTGCTCTCCGGCGGTCAGCCTGTATACTACTATATCATTTCCTTTGAATAATCCATCAATTACAAACAGGGCAGTCCATCGGACTGCCCTGTTCTTGACAAAAGGAGAACGCTATGCTGTTTTTGTGCTATCCCAAGTGCTCCACCTGCCAGAAGGCCAAGGCTTGGCTGGAAGAACGGGGCATTTCCTACGACCTGCGGGACATCAAGCAAGACAACCCCACCGTTGAGGAGCTGACCGCGTGGTATCGGAAAAGCGGTCTGCCCCTGAAAAAGTTTTTCAACACCAGCGGTCTGCAATACAAGTCCCTCGGTCTGAAGGACAAACTGACCGCCATGAGTGAGGACGAGCAGCTCGCTCTGCTGGCCACCGACGGGATGCTGGTGAAGCGCCCTCTGCTGGTGGGGGAGGACTTCGTTCTCACCGGCTTCCGCGCCGCGGAATGGGAAGCGAGACTGGGATGATCCAGACGATCGACTTCGCCCCACTGGACGGCATCACCAAAATCGTGTTCCGTCAGGTGTGGAGCCAGTTTTTTGGCGGCGTGGACCGCTATTTCATTCCCTTTTTCTCCCCTACCCCCCACCATCTGATGACGCCCCGGGACCTCCGGGAGGTAGACTATATCCACAACGCCAATCTCCCCTCGGTGCCTCAGGTGATGACGAAAAACGCCAACGATTTTCTCTGGGCCTGTGATGTCCTCAAGGACATGGGCTATACGGAGGTCAATCTGAATCTGGGCTGTCCCTCCGGCACCGTTACCGCCAAGGGCAAGGGCTCCGGGTTTCTGGCCCATCCGAACGAGCTGGCCGCCTTTTTCGATGAGATGTTTTCCAAAAATCCACTGCCGGTATCCGTCAAGACCCGGCTGGGCTATGAGACGCCGGAGGAGTTTGCCGCTCTGCTGGACCTCTACAACCGCTATCCCATCGCCTGTCTCACCGTCCACCCCCGTGTGCGGAAGGAAAAATACCGGGGGCCTGTCCATCTGGACGTATTTGCCGATGCGCTGGCAAACAGCCGAAATCCCGTGTGCTACAACGGCGATCTGCGGACAGTGGGCGAGGTCCGGGCCTTGGAGACTCGGTTCCCGACGGTCACGCATGTGATGATCGGCCGGGGACTGGTGGCAGACCCAGCGCTGGCCCGGAAGCTCCGGGGCGGCAAGGGCACCGACCGAGAGGAACTGACAGATTTTCTGGCCGCGCTGTATCAGGGCTATACGGACTTCTATCAGGGGCAGGTCCCCACTGCCGCCCAGCGGATGCGGGAGGTGTGGTTCTACCTGATCCACCTGTTTGACGATGCGGAAAAGCTGAACAAGCAACTTCGCCGGTTCCGCACTCCCGCGGAATACGAGCGGATCCAGGCAGAAATTCTGGCCTCCTGTCCGATTCGGTCGGACGTTCAGGGGGATCTGATCTGAGCATAAAACTTCATGCATGAGCAGCGCGCCAAGAACATGTACAAATGCCAGTGCGTGAAGTTTTCGTGCATCATTTCCGGTTGCCCCGCAGGGGCGAGGAAAAGGCACATTTCTTATTTTGCTATGCTTTTGCATAGCAAAAAACTTCTCCAGTCGAACTGGAGAAGTTTTTTGTTGAAATGCCGTTATTTCAAATGAGCCTCCGCGGCGGTCAGGATATTCCGCATGAGCATAGCCCGGGTCATGGGGCCAACGCCGCCGGGAACCGGGGTAATGTAGGACGCCTTCGGCTCCACGGCGGCAAAATCCACATCCCCGCAGAGCTTTCCGGCCTCGTTCCGATTCATGGCCACGTCAATGACCACTGCACCGTCCTTCACCATATCGGCAGTAACGCAATTCACTTTTCCAACGGCGGATACCAAAATATCCGCCTGCCGGGTGATGTCCGCCAAATCCGGCGTTTTGGAATGGCACAGCGTCACGGTGCCGTCCGCCTGGGTCAGCAGCGCCGCCATGGGTTTGCCCACGATATTGCTGCGGCCCAGCACCACACACCGCTTTCCCGCCGGGGAAATGCCATATTCCCGCAGCATTTCCATGACTCCCGCCGGAGTACAGGGCCGGAACACCGGATCGCCGATGTTCAGCCGCCCCACGTTGTAGGGGTGGAAGCAGTCCACATCCTTTTCCGGGGCGATGGCGGCGATCACCGCCGCCTCCTCCAAGGGCTCGGGCAGGGGCAGCTGCACCAGAATACCGTCCACCGCCGGATCACGATTCAGTTTTTCAATGAGGTCCAGCAGTTCCCGCTGGGTGGTCTCCGTCGGAAGCCGGTAGGGAAAGCTGCGGATGCCGCACTCTCCACAGTCCGCTTCCTTACCCCGGACATAGACCTGCGAGGCGGGGTCCTCCCCTACCAGCACTACCGCCAGCCCCGGCTGACGGGGCAGCTTGGCGGCTTTCTCCGCTACCTGGGCCTTTACCTTGGCCGCAAGGGCTTTTCCGTCAATTCTCGTTGCCATGCGTCTCTCCCTTTTCCGGTTTCTCCTGTGTTTCCGTATCCGGAACGGTCTCGGCGTCAGGGGGCTCCACAGCCTCCGTCTCCAACGGGTCCGCCGCTTCTCCCTCCGTAGGCACTTCGTTCATAAGGGTCTCCGCCAACACGGCGTCCTCCGCTTCCGCAGCGGCCAGACGCGCCTTTTCCGCCGCCACCTGATGGACCCACAGGCTCTCCGGTGACCGCTTCTTGATGCGGATGTTATAGAACAGCATAAAGGCTGCCACCGCCACCATCACAATACTCAGCGCCTGAGACACCCGGATTCTCTGTCCAAACAGCTCCCAGTTGAAGAGGTACAGGCTGTCGGTCCGCAGGCCCTCGATCCAGCTGCGGCCCAGGCCGTACCACAGGAAATAGAACCAGGTGTTCTCCCCGTCGAACCGGCGGCCCTTGGACACGATGAACAGGATCAGCAGCAGGCCAATCAGATTCCAGAAGCTCTCATAGAAAAAGGTAGGATGGACCTCGATGCTGGTATACTGGCTGACCCACAGCTTCATCCGCCAGGGCAGGGTAGTCTCCCCGCCGAAAGCCTCCCGATTGATGAAATTGGCCCACCGGCCGATGATCTGGCCCAGCAGCAGGCCCATCACCGCTACATCGCCCATGGCAAAAAACGGAAGTTTATGGCGCTTTGTGTAGGCCAATGCCACCAATACGCCTGCGATCACCGCGCCGTAAATAGCCAGTCCGCCGTCCCAGATCCGGAACATGGCACCCCAATCCAGGCTGCCGTCCGTATTCCGGTAAAGGTCCAGATAGAACAGAACATAATAGAACCGGGCACCGATGATGCAGCAAGGCACTGCCCAGAGCACCATGTCCATAATGTTGTCCTCAGTCAGGCCATAGTGTTTGGCCTGCTTCATGCAGAGATACAGCCCCGCCAGCATGGCAAATGCCAGAATGATCCCGTACCAGTAGATCCCGTGGCCGATGTGGATGGCCACCGGGTCAATATTCAATTCCCAATCCCCGAACAGGCCGGGGAAGCTGATGGGCATGTTTTTCAGTGCGCTCACAACAGGTTCTTCCTTTCGGCGGCAAAGAGTTTCCCCCGCCGCATATGTTTTCTGCAAGAGACCCAACGGGCCTTTTCGTCTCTTCCCAAAGACTTATTGTTTCGGCACGATCCGGCTGAGGACCATCCGTTCCGCCGTGACATTGGTTTTCAGGAACGCCGCAACGTCCTCCGGCGTGATGGATTCAAATACCTCCGGGAAGCGGAGGGGATCATAGCCGTGGAAATAGCCCTCCGTCAAGGTCACAGCGATGTTCTCAAAGGAGTTCAGTCCCCGGAGATTGGCGCCGAAGGACGCCTTGCGGATCCGCCGGAAGTAGTCTTCGTCCACGCCCTCCGCCGCGATGCGGGCAGCCTCCCGCAGGATGGCGTCGGTGACGGCATTGGCATCCTTGCTGTCGCCGCCGGCGTAGAGATAAGCCACGCCGGGCATCATCTCAAAGGCACCGCCGAAGCTGGGGTTGATGAGGCCCTGCTCATAAAGCCGCTGATACAGCGCGCTGGACTCGCCCAGCAGAATATCGCTGGCCATGTCACCCAGAATGGCGGCGCGCATATAATCGTCGCCCTCCGTCGCCGGGGCACACTTGAAGCCCGCCAGGAACTGCGGCGCGGAAACCTCCATCTCCAGAACGGTCTCCTTCTCCGCCACGGTCTCCGGCTCCGTGCCGTAATCCCGCTCAATGATAGGGCCGCTGAGCTTGGGCAGCACCCGGTTGGCCAGATCGATCACATGGACCGGGTCCACGTCGCCCACCACCGTCAAAATCATGTTGGCCGGGGTATAAAATGCCTTATGGCAGTCATACAGCGTGTCCGCAGTGATTTCGGCAATGCTCTCCACTGTACCGGCAATGCTGGTGCGGGCCGCATGGCGATGATACATGGCCCGCAGCATCCGGGTGTAGATCTGCCAGTCGGGGTTGTCCTCGATCATGCGGATCTCCTGACCGATGATGCCCTGCTCCTTGGCAACACTCTCATCGGTGAAATAGGGAATGGACACAAAGGACAGCAGGATCCGCAGGTTTTCCTCAAAATGCTCCGTGGAATCGAAATAGTAGGCTGTCATGGCGTTGGCGGTGAAGGCGTTTGGCTCCGCGCCGTTTTTTGCCAGCTCCTGCAGGGCGTTGCCCTCCCGGGTATCGAACATCTTGTGTTCAAGATAATGGGCGATGCCCGCCGGGGTGTTCAGCCACTGCCCGTCCAGACAGAACCGGGTATCCATACCGCCGTAGCGGGTGGAGAAAAAGGCGTACTTTTTGGCGTAGCCGGGCTTAGGCACCACGCAGACCTCCAGTCCGTTGGTCAGCCGTTCCCGGCAGACTGCCTCGCCGATCCGCTCATAAAAAGTCTCTTTCACGCTTCCGCCTCCTTCCCCTTCAGGAAATACACCGTATCCAGCTTCACGGTGCTCATGGCCCGGCAAATCCGTTCCGCTGTCATGTCCTGAATGGCACGGGCCAGGTCCGCCGGGGTCTCATGCTGCCCTGTGGCAGCCTGTCCCAGATAAAAGTTTTCCAGCTTGCCCTGAGAATCGCCAACGGTTGCATAGTTGTTCAGCAGCGTGGAGCGGGCGCCTTCCAGCTCCCAGTCCTCCAGCTCACCCTTCTGAACCGCCTCCAGCTGGGCCATGATCTCATCGTAAGCCCGCTGATAGTTCTGGAACTCAATGCCGGAGGACACGGTGATGAGGCCCTTCTGCCGGTGGTAGAGGGAGGACGCGTAATAGCAGAGGGACAGCTTCTCCCGGACGTTCAAAAACAGCTTGGAGTTGCTGGAGCCGCCGAAGAGGGTATTACCCATCAGCAGAGCGGGCATATCGTCACTGCCGCAGGAAAAACCCATGCCCAGCTTGCCCTGGGTCACGTCCAGCACATCCTCCACATGCTGCACGGATTCCCGGCAGACGTGGGGTGCCGCCGTGGAGATCACCCGGACCTCCTCACGGGGCAGGGTGGCAAATGCCGCCGCCAACGCCTGCTTTACCCGTTCCAGATCGGCGCTGCCGCTGTATATGATCTCCAGCGGCGCCGTGGAGATCAGATCCCGGTACTGGGTATAGACCTTCAGCGCTTGCAGCTTGTCCACCGTCTCCTCGTCGCCCAGACGGGGCACGGCGTAGGCCTCTCCATCGCACAACGCCCGCAGCAGACGGCTGTCCGCCCAATCCCGCTTATCGTTGATGAGAGACCGGATGGCCTCCAGCAGATTGGTCTTTTCGCTTTCAAAATACTCCGGCACAAACCGGCCGTGGTAGGTGACAGGATCGCAGATCAGCTCGCCCAGCAGCGCCGCCGCCGGTTCCAGCAGCCGTTCGCCGTCGGGAGCGTACCGATCGTCAATAAAGCTGGCCACAAAGCCCACGCACTGGTTTTCGCCTTTTTTTCGCACTGTGTAGTCGATGGAGGCATCGTAGAGGTTGTCCATCTTTGCGGAGAGCGCTCCCATATCGGGACAGCTTACCGTACCCCGCCGCAGCACCGCCGCCAGCAGTGCGTTGGCTCCCGCCGTCTCCCGCCGCAGGGGCGTGACGAACTGTGCGGAAAGCAGACTGGTTTTGAATTTTCTCGCCGGCAGATAGGTCAGGTGGACGCCCTCTGCCAGCCGGATGCGTGTCGCTTCCAAATCATCAACTCCTTATGGACCGCGCAGGCAGCCCGTTCAATGTCAATACAGAGCTTATTATATGTCAAATATATGAATAATTCAAACCTTTTTCTGTGGGCCTCTCCATCATTTTTGCCACTGTGCGCAAAAAGCGGAAAAACTGGCGGTCTCCCGCCAGTTTTTCCGCATAAAACGATTCTTTTTTATTCCAGCACCCGCAGGAGATTTTCCGATGCGATGGCCTGCCGCTCCGCCTCCGAAAAGCCGATCCGTTCCAGTTCAAAAAAGAAATTCTGAGCCTGACCGCAGTCCTCCATGCCCTCGCACCCCTCATAGCCGGGGCCGAAATACTCGCAGAAGTCAAAGCCGCAGGCAACGTGTTCCGGTCCCATGACCTCCGCCATGTGGGCGGCATGACGGGCCAGCATAGCCGCCGTCTGCTGCCGGGGCTCCTTATGTACAAAGTCGTGGGACACATTGACCCCCACCACACCGCCGGTATTCCGGATGGCGCGAAGCTGCTCATCCGTCAGGTTCCGGCGAACATCGCACAAGGCCCGGCAGTTGGAGTGGGAGGCGATCACCGGCCCCTCCGCCAGATCCATAATATCCCAAAAGCTGCGGTCACTGGTGTGGGATACATCCGGCAGGATGTTCAGCCGCTGCATCCGGCGGACCGCCTCCCGCCCCAGCTCCGTCAGGCCCTTGTCCGGGTCGCCGCCGGCACCGCAGGCCAGCAGGTTTTCCTCGTTCCACGTCAGCATCCCCATTCGGACACCCCACTGTGCATACTGTTCCAGCCGCTCCAGCCGGTCGCCCACCGGTTCCATGCCCTCCACGCTCAAAAAGGCGAACAGCTTGCCCTCCGCTTGCGCTTTCCGGGCCTCCGCCGCCGTCCGTACCAGTGCCAGCCAGGGGCACTCTGCCAGCTCCTCCCGAGCGCAGGCCATCATCTCCTCCGTCCGCCGCCAGCCGTCCCAGTCCGGGTGAGCGGACCAGATGGAGTCCTGTTCCACCGTTGTCCAGATGGAAAGCCCCAGGCCGCCGATCTGCCCCGCCTGCAATCTCGGCAGGTGACGCCGTTCAAAAACACGGTCCTCCCCGGCCTGCCGCCTCTTGGTCACATCATATAAAAGGTCCGCATGTCCGTCGAAAATCATCATCTGGTGTCTCCCCTTTCTTCCTTATACAGTATATCTGCCTGTTCATCCCGGTGCAACTGTAAATTTCCTTGAATTTTTCCGGGTTTTTCTCCATTTTCCCCTTGACTTTCCGGCAAAAATCCTGTAAACTGATTCCTGTTGTAAAGCGTCACAGCTTTACAGGAAAGGAGTTCAACATGAAAAATCAGACTTATCGGATGACGATGCTCTTTGATTTCTACGGTGAACTCCTGACTGACCGTCAGAAGGAGTTCTTTGATCTCTATTACAATGAGGACCTCTCCCTGTCTGAGATTGCCGAAAACGAAGGCATTTCCCGTCAGGGCGTCCGGGATGTGATCGTCCGGGCGGAGGCCGCCATGCAGGAGATTGAGGACAAGACCGGCCTGATCCGCCGCTTTGAGCAGTTCCGGGGTCATCTGGATGCCATCCGCAGCGCCGCTGAGGATATCCGTACCCTGAACTACCGGCAGTATGAGGACAGCCGCCTGACGGAACTGGCTGACAAGATCACGGCGGAGGTCTCCGCGCTGAAGGAGTAACCCATGGCATTTGAGGGACTGAGTGAAAAACTGAATGCGGCCTTTAAGCGTCTGCGGGGCAAAGGCCGACTGACGGAAAATGACGTCCGGGAAGCCATGCGGGAGGTCCGTCTGGCACTGCTGGAAGCCGACGTGAGCTACAAGGTGGTCAAGGAATTCGTGGCCACCGTAACGGAGCGGTCTGTGGGCACCGACGTGCTGGACAGCCTGACTCCCGCCCAGCAGGTGGTAAAGATCGTCAACGAGGAACTGACGAACCTCATGGGCGGCGGCACCGCAAAGCTGGCTTTCGCCAACAACGGCCCCACGATCGTCATGATGGTGGGCCTTCAGGGCGCCGGTAAGACCACCACCACCGCCAAGCTGGCGGGCTATATGAAGAAGTTCCACAGTAAGCGGCCCCTGCTGGCCGCCTGCGACGTGTACCGCCCCGCTGCTATTGAACAGTTGAAGGTAGTTGGCGGACAGCTGGGACTTCCGGTTTTTGAAGAAGGTCAGGGCGATCCCGTAAAAATCGCCGAAAACGCCCTCCGCTATGCCAGAGATCACGGCAATGACCTGGTGTTCTTAGATACCGCCGGCCGGCTCCATGTGGACGAAGCCCTCATGGACGAGCTGAAGCGGATGAAGGCAACCGTCCATCCCAACGAGATCCTGCTGGTGGTGGACGCCATGACCGGTCAGGACGCCGTCAACGCCGCCTCCGCCTTTGACGAAGCACTGGGCATCGACGGTGTGGTGCTCACCAAGCTGGACGGCGACGCCCGCGGCGGCGCAGCCCTCTCCATCAAGGCCGCCACCGGCAAGCCCATCAAATTTGTAGGCACCGGCGAAAAGCTGGATATGATCGAGCCCTTCCATCCGGACCGCATGGCCAGCCGGATTCTGGGCATGGGCGATATGCTGTCCTTCATTGAAAAGGCACAGCAGACCTATGACGAAAAGCAGGCCAAAAAGCTGGAGGAAAAGCTGAAGAAAAACAGCTTTACCCTGTCGGACTATTTCGACCAGCTCCAGCAGATCCGGAATATGGGCGACCTCAGCCAGCTGGCAGGTATGATGCCCGGCAATCTCGGCAGTAAGCTTCAGGGTGCACAGATCGATGAAAAGGCCATCGCCCACACGGAGGCCATCATTCTCTCCATGACCCCGGAGGAACGGGAAAATCCTCAGATCTTAGGCGCCAGCCGGAAAAAGCGGATCGCCGCCGGCTGCGGTCTGGATGTTGTGGATGTAAACCGACTGCTGAAGCAATTTGAGGGAATGCAGCAGATCATCAAGCAGGTCACTGGCGGACGGAAGCCCGGCTTCGGGTTCGGCGGTCTGGGACACGGCCGCGGCCTGCGCAAGCGCAAAAAGAAATAAACCGTATATTAGATGTCATAACCCGGACATTTATTATAAAAATATCAATCTATTCATTACATTTTGGAGGTACTATCAATGGTTAAGATCAGACTGCGCCGCATGGGCGCCAAGAAGGCTCCTTTCTATCGTGTTGTTGTCGCTGACTCCCGTTTCCCCCGCGATGGCCGTTTCATCGAGGAGATCGGCACTTACAATCCCTGCGTGGCTCCCGCCGACATCAAGATCGACGCTGACCGCGCCAAGGAGTGGATCAAGTCCGGCGCTCAGCCCACTGACACCGTGAGAGCTCTGCTGAAAAAAGTGGACGTCCTCTAATCCGGAGGGCGGAGCATGAAGGACTTGCTGCTCTACATCGCCAGAAACCTGGTGGACGATCCTGACAGCGTCTCCGTGACGGAGGTTCAGGGCGATCAGGAACTGACGTTGGAGCTACGCGTCGCCCCTGATGATATGGGGAAGGTGATCGGCCGTCAGGGCCGCATCGCCAAGGAGATCCGGACCGTGGTCCGGTCTTACGCCCAGCGCACCGGCGTTAAGGTTTCCGTCGATATTGTAGACTAAAAAAGCAGCTCACCTGCAATGCAGGTGAGCTGCTTTTTCCTTTTACGAACCGTTCAAATCGGCGTTCAGACACCCAGACCGGCATAGAACAGCCAGCACAGTACATATCCGGTCAGTACTGCCATCAGTGTGAAGGGCACGCCGATCCGCATGAACTGCCCCGCTGAGACTTCATAGCCCTCCCGGCGCAGGATACCGCAGGCGGCGATATTGGCGCTGGCTCCCACGGGAGTCAGGTTGCCGCCCAGCGTCGCGCCTACCAGCAGTCCGAAGCACAGCACCGTCTGATCCACCCCAAGGGCGGCTGCCACGCCGCCTACCACCGGCAGCATGGTGGCCGTATAGGGGATGTTGTCCACAAAGGCGGAGATCAGCACTGAAGCCCAGACGATGATGGTATAGGTCAGGAACAGGTTTCCGCCGCCCATTCCCGTGATGATATGGCTGAGATCATCGATGATCCCCGCCCGTTCAATGCCCCGGATCACCAAGAACAATCCTGCCAGCAGCGCTAAGGTCTCATAGTCGATGGCCTTCAGCACGTCCTTTGCCAGGGCTGTGCCGTACCTGCCGCACTCCGCCGCAAGCCCCGCCAGGAAGAATGTCATGCAGATCAGGCCGTTGGTGATCTCCGGCTTGTTGGGGATAAAGGACGCGGCGATCAGGGAGAGCACCGTTCCCAGCAGCAGGCAGGTAGGCAGATAGTCCGTCACCGGCGTCAGCGCCGCGCCGTACAGCTTGCCCTTTTCCTTCCGGAACAGAAACAGCATCACCGGCACCGTCATCAGCGCCCCGGCCTGCACCACCCAGAACAGGCCCGGACGGCCCCGGTAGGCAAAAAAGTCCATGAAATCCAGTCCCATGTGGCCGCCCAGCAGGATGGACGTGGTATCTCCCACCAGCGTAGCCGCGCCCTGCAAGTTGGAGCTGACCGCAATGGCCAGGATCGGCTGCACCGGGGAAATATTCAGCTTTTTGGAGATGGCAAGTCCCACCGGAGCCAGCATCAGCACCGTGGCTACATTATCCACAAAGGCGGATACCAGCCCCGCGAACAGTGCCAGCGCGATGATGAGCCATTTCACGCTGGGCAGCACCGCCACCAGCCGGTCCGACAGGCGGTTTGGCATATTGGACCTGATGAACAGGTCCACAGTCCCCATAGTGCCCGCCAGCATCATCAGCACGTTCCAGTCCACCGTTCCCGCAACGTCCCCCAACGGCACGATCCGCAGGAGCAGGAACAGCGCCGCTGCGGACAGGGCGGACACCGCCCGGTACTTGGGCAGTAAAAGCAGCAGGGCGTAAACCGCGATAAAGGTCAGGAGTGCGATGGTTTTCATAGGGTATCCTCCGTACAAATTCGATAGAACTCCAAATACGGCAAAAGCGGCACTTTCGCCGCGTCAGACAGCAAAAGTCCCGCTTCTTCCCACGCAGCCCGGGTCTTTCATCCGGAGTGGCAAACCGCGCAGCACCCTGATGGCGCAAGCCGCTTCCTTTTACGCATGTCAGGATACCAGACTTTTCACCGTCCGTCAAGCGAACGCTTCGATAGGATAAGATATGCGGGCCTGTCCCATTTCATTCCTGCGTCGCCTCCGGAGCGGGAAGGCTTCCCCCTCAGCTTCGGCCAACGGGAAAGCGGGGCCACCGTCCCGGCTTTCCCTGTCCGGTCCCTTACTGCCGCCGGGCCGTCCGGTACTCGTCACCGGGGCGGTAAAAGGGGCAGCTGTCATTGGCGGAACGGAGGAACCGCTCCATCTCGTCCTCATCCAGATCCGCCTCGCAGTAATTGGTATCCGCTTCCGGATCGTACTCATAATAAACGCAGTCCTCACAATTCGTCATAGCGTGCTCCTCACTTGGTAGGAATGATCTCGATCCAGTAACCGTCGGGATCAGAGATAAAGTAAATACCCATGGCCGGGTTCTCGTAGCAGATGCAGCCCAGCTTTTCGTGGAGAGCGTGGGCCTTTTCCATATTCTCCACCGCCAGAGCCAGATGGAATTCGCACTCGCCCAGATCGTATTTCTGGGGATGATCCCGGAGCCAGGTCAGCTCCAGCTGAAACTCCGTTTTCCCGTCCCCCAGAAACGTGAGGATGAAGCTGCCGTCCGCCGCTTCCTTTCTGCGGACCGGCTCCAGCCCCAGCGCATCATGATAAAAAGCGATAGACCGCTCCAGATCCGTCACATTAAAATTAAAATGGTTAAAAGCAAACATAGGTTCCCTCCTGTTCTGATCTGCCTGCATTATACCGCGTTCCGGGTCTGTCCGCAAGCGGTTCTCTCCCTTTATATTTCCTGCCGCGGCCATTTGTCTTTCCTACAAAATCTCAGGAAAATCCGCTCGCACTCCGGAATTTTGTATAAAACGCCCTCAGCTTTTATGCCTTCCCCCTTATCTTTATCCATTTTCACATGCGCTTTCCTGTTGACAATTCAATTCCGCGGGATTACAATAAGCCCATAATTCAGGCAGAAAGGAGCGATCCAGATGATGTTCAATCGTTTTTACAACATGGAAATGAAGAATACTTCTGCGTCCGCTCCCAGTGCGAACGCTGGCTCTTCCTGCGCACATACCGCTTGCACTTCTCATACTGCCAATACTGCTATGATCGCTATTATGGACGCCATTATTATGGCGTCCATTATTATTTGCGGCCTGATTATTAGCCTGCGTGCCATCGCCTTGATTGCGATTCTGGTACTGGTCGTAGGTCTGATTATTCAGGAAGTGAATACGCCCTGGTGTAATGAGTTAGCGATTTAACTGTTTGATACAGTAAAGCGGCTCCGCCAGTGGCGGGGCCGCTTTTTTGTATGACTTCCCCCGTATTCCGCACGGCCGGCGGAGCGGAGAAAGCCCCATATAAATCTGATTTCGTTTTGATGAAAAGGAGAACCAATATGAAAAAGAAATTGTTAGCCTTTGTTATGGCCGCGACTATGGTGTTCAGTCTGGCCGCCTGCGGTTCCAGCAGTTCCAATGATTCCAGCAATTCCGGCAGTTCCAGCGATTCCGATTCCGCCCAGTCCGGCGACGAGGTCCAGACCTTCAAGCTGGGTTCCATCGGCCCCCTGACCGGTGACGCCGCCATCTACGGTCAGGCCGTGGTCAACGGTGCCCAGCTGGCCGTCGACGAGATCAACGCCAGCGACTCCAAGATCAAGTTTGAGTTCAAGGGCGAGGATGACGAGGCCGACGGCGAAAAGTCCACCAACGCCTACAACCAGCTGATGGACTGGGGCATGCAGGTTCTGGTCGGCCCCACCACCACCGGTGCTTCCATGGCTGTGGCTGATGTCTGCAACAGCGAGCGCACCTTCATGATCACGCCCTCCGCTTCCGCTGTGGACGTGACCGCCGGCAAGGACAATGTGTTCCAGGTCTGCTTCACCGACCCCAACCAGGGCATTTCCTCCGCTGACTACATCGCCGAGAACATGCCGGACGCCAAGATCGCCGTGCTGTACCGCAACGATGACGCCTACTCCCAGGGCATCCACGATACCTTCGTGAAGGAAGCCACCGAAAAGGGTATGAGCGTTGTCTATGAGGGCACCTTCACCAACGATACCGCCACCGACTTCTCTGTCCAGCTCTCCGGTGCCCAGAGTGCCGGCGCCGATCTGGTGTTCATGCCCATCTACTATCAGCCCGCTTCCATCGTTCTGGCTCAGGCCAAGGCCATGGGCTATGCTCCCACCTTCTTCGGCGTGGACGGCATGGACGGCATCCTGACCATGGAAGGCTTCGATCCCTCTCTGGCTGAGGGCCTGATGCTCCTGACTCCCTTCTCCGCTACCGTTCCCGAAACCCAGTCCTTCGTGGAAGCTTACACCGCTGCCAATGACGGCGTGACCCCCAACCAGTTCGCCGCTGACGCTTATGACGGTGTCTACATTGTCAAGGAAGCTCTGGAAAAGGCCGGCTGCACCGCTGATATGAGCAGCGCCGATATCTGCGAGGCTCTGGTGGCACAGATGACCCAGATCTCCTACTCCGGTCTCACCGGCAAGGACATGACCTGGAACGCTGAGGGTCAGGTCTCCAAGGCTCCTACCGCTTATGTCATCAAGGGCGGCGAGTACGTCCTGCCCGAGGCTTAATGTCTCACACCTGAACGCTGACCGCAAGGACCGGCAGCCGGGGCCTTCCCCGGCTGCCCCCTGCGGCGTTCAGGTCCCTGTCCTCTTCCGCTGTTTCCATGGCGGAAATCTGGGCAGAGGCGCTCCCTCCGCCCGTATTTCTGTCATGGAAGGCTCCACTCCATATTCTATAAAGAGAAAAGAGGTATTGCCCCATGGAATTTCTGTCCTATTTGATCAGCGGCATCAGCCTGGGCAGCATTTACGCCATCATCGCTCTGGGCTACACCATGGTGTACGGCATCGCCAAGATGCTGAACTTTGCCCACGGCGATATCATTATGATCGGCGGCTATGTTTCCTTCTGCTCCATGTACTATTTAAATCTCCCTCCCATCGTGGCCACCCTGCTGGCGGTGATCGCCTGCACCGTCCTCGGCATCGTGATCGAGCGGCTGGCCTATGCGCCTCTGCGCTCCGCCCCCTCTCTGGCAGTGCTGATCACCGCCATCGGCGTCAGCTATTTCCTCCAGAACTCCGCTCTGCTGATCTGGAAGGCCGCCGCCAAGACCTATCCTCCCGTTGTCGCAGGCGCTGTGCAGCTTTTCAACGGCCAGCTCACCATTTCCTACATCTCTCTGCTGACCATCGCCGCCTGCATCGTCATCATGCTGGCGCTGACCACCTTCGTCAGCAAGTCCAAGATGGGCAAGGCCATGCGTGCCTGCTCCGAGGATAAGGGCGCGGCCCAGCTCATGGGCATCAATGTCAACTCCACCATTTCCGCAACTTTCGCCATCGGCTCCGCTCTGGCGGCCATTGCCGGTGTGCTGCTGTGCTCCTTCAACACCTCTCTGATGCCCACCACAGGTTCCATGCCCGGCATCAAGGCGTTCACCGCCGCCGTGTTCGGCGGCATCGGCTCCATCCCCGGTGCATTCCTGGGCGGCCTGCTGCTGGGCATCATCGAAGCCCTGGCCAAGGCCTATATTTCCACCCAGCTGGCAAACTCCATCGTTTTCGCCGTTCTGATCGTGGTCCTGCTGGTGAAGCCGGCCGGTCTGCTGGGCAAGATCGTGCCCGAGAAAGTGTAAGGTGAGCAGGATGAAACAACGAAAGATCAGTAAAACCAATGTGGTGAATTTCTCCACCTATCTGGGCATGGTCGTCTTTTTCCTTGTGATGACCGTCTTCAGCAAGGCCGGTGTTCTGAACCGTTCCATGACCGGCCTGCTGGTCCCCATCTGCTGCTATATGTCTATGGCTGTGTCCCTGAACCTGACGGTGGGCATCCTTGGTGAGCTGAGTCTGGGGCATGCGGGCTTTATGAGCGTAGGTGCCTTCGCGGGCGTCATCGCTTCTCAAAGCCTGCTGGATGTGGTCCCCTCCGCCGGTCTGCGGCTGACCATCGCCATGATCGTGGGCGCGCTGTTCGCCACCATCGCCGGCTTCATCGTGGGTGCTCCCGTGCTGCGGCTCCAGGGCGACTATCTGGCCATCGTGACTCTGGCCTTCGGCGAGATCATCAAGGAGCTTGTGACCTGCCTCATCGTGGGCCATGACGAAAATGGTCTCCATATCCTCTTTAACCTCACCGGCAACAAGACCGTGGAGGATCTGGGCCTCAGCGACACCGGCATCGCCATCATCAAAGGTGCGCAGGGTACCGCCAGCGTTAAGACCATCGCCAGCTTCACTGCCGGTTTCATTCTGGTGATGGTGACGCTGTTCATCGTGCTGAATCTGAAGCACAGCCGGGCCGGGCGGGCCATCATGGCGCTGCGGGACAACCGCATCGCCACCTCCAGCATCGGCATCAACACCACCAAGTACAAGCTCATGGCTTTTGTCACCTCCGCCGCTCTGGCCGGTGCCGCCGGTGCGCTGTACGGCTTGAACTATTCCTCTCTCCAGGCCGCTAAATTCAACTTCAACACCTCTATCCTGGTGCTGGTGTTCGTGGTGCTGGGCGGTCTTGGCAACATCTGGGGCAGCCTGGTAGCTGCCGCGGCGCTGACCATCCTGCCGGAGGCCCTCCGGGAATTCGCCGACTACCGGATGCTGGTGTACGCCATCGTGTTGATCCTCGTCATGCTGGCGACCCACAACCCCACGCTGCAAAGCTTCTTCGCCCGGCTCAAGCCTGGCAAAAAGGAAGAAAAGGAGGCTGCCTGATATGTTCGGAAAACTGGTTCCCGTCCCCTCCGGCGCTGTGATCCCGGAGCGTGACATCGGCAAGCGTCCCATCCTCAATTGCATCAATCTGGGCGTCACCTTCGGCGGCCTGAAGGCCGTGGACGATTTCAACCTCATGATCGGCCGGACGGAGATCGCCGGTCTCATCGGTCCCAACGGCGCAGGCAAGACCACGGTGTTCAACCTGCTGACCAAGGTGTATCAGCCTACCCACGGCACCATCCTTCTGGACGGGCAGGACACCCACAACATGACCACCGCTCAGGTGAACCGGGCCGGTATCGCCCGTACCTTCCAGAACATCCGCCTGTTCAATGACCTGACGGTGGAGGAAAACGTCACCGTGGCGATGGACGCTCAGATGAAATACAACATGGTCAGCGGCATCTTCCGCCTCCCCAGCTTCTGGAAGGAGGAAAAGGTGGCCCACGAGCGGGCGCTGGAGCTGCTGAGCCTGTTTCACATGGAGGATCTGGCAAACGTAAAGGCAGGTTCCCTGCCCTACGGCGCCCAGCGCCGTCTGGAGATCGTCCGGGCGCTGGCAACCAACCCCTCCTTGCTGCTGCTGGACGAACCTGCCGCCGGTATGAATCCCTCCGAAACGGCGGAGCTGATGGAGAACATCCGTAAGATCCGGGATACGTTCCAGATCGCCATTATGCTCATTGAGCATGACATGAATCTGGTCATGAACATCTGCGAGGGCATCTGCGTGCTGAACTTCGGCCGTGTCATCGCCAAGGGCAGCCCCGAAGAGATCCAGTCTAACCCGGTGGTCATCGAGGCCTACCTGGGCAAACAGAAGGAGGCGTGAGCATGAGCACCATTTTAAAGGTTGACGATATCAACGTCTATTACGGCAGCATCCACGCCATCAAGGGCATCTCCTTTGAGGTCAATGAGGGCGAGATCGTGACCCTGATCGGTGCCAACGGCGCCGGCAAGTCCACCACTCTGAACACCATTTCCGGCCTGCTCCACAGCAAGACCGGCCATATCGAGTTCATGGGCGAGCCTTTGAACCATGTACCCAGCCATAAGGTTGTTTCCAAGGGACTGGCCCTGGTCCCCGAGGGACGGCGGATCTTCCTCCAGATGTCTGTGCAGGAAAATCTGGACATGGGTGCTTTCTCCCGCCGGGGCGGCAACATCGACGCCGATATGGAGCGGGTCTTTGAACAGTTCCCCCGCCTGAAAGAACGCCGCAAGCAGGTGGCCGGTACCCTCTCCGGCGGCGAGCAGCAGATGCTGGCCATGGGCCGGGCACTGATGTCCAACCCCAAGCTGCTGATGCTGGACGAGCCCTCCATGGGCCTGGCCCCCATTCTGGTGGAGCAGATCTTTGACATCATCAAAAATCTCCACAAGGCCGGCACCACGATCCTGCTGGTGGAGCAGAATGCACAGGCGGCCCTGTCCGTGGCTGACCGGGGCTATGTGCTGGAAACCGGAAAGATCGTCACCACCGGCACAGGCGCGGAACTGCTGGCCTCTCCCGCCATCAAGAAGGCGTATCTGGGAGGCTAAACGTCGGAGCAAAGTTCGTACACTCCGTTTCCACCTGACGGCGAAACCCTCGTTTTCTTCCTTGCTTCTCCTCTTTCGCGTCAGATTTACTTCGCCGGATTCTGACGCGAGTGGGACGGGAGATGCGAGGGAGCAAAGTCCACATGGTTCCTTTCCATCTGGCATGAAGCCTTTGCTGTTTTCCATTTTCGCAGCATAAACCGCACGTCCGTTTGGACGTGCGGTTTTTTCTCTCCGCCTCTTTTCAAAGCCGCTTCCCCGTGGTATACTGCTGTCAAGACAAGTTCGAAAGGGGTATCGTATGCACGCGGAGGAACGCAGAGAAACGATTTTGAAGCTGCTGCGGCAGTCTGCTCAACCGGTCAGTGCCTCGACACTGGCAGGCCAGCTATCTGTCAGCCGCCAGATCATCGTAGGAGACATTGCCTTGCTGCGGGCCGGAGGCGCGGACATTTTAGCCACCCCCCGGGGGTACTGCCTGCAAAATGCCGCCGCAGCCGGTCTCACCCGCCGGGTAGCTGTCCGCCATGACGAGGCAGGCATGGAGGCAGAGCTGAACACTATGGTGGACAATGGCTGCACCGTGGTGGACGTTATCGTGGAACACCCTCTTTACGGCCAGCTCACCGGCCCCTTGCAGCTTTCCAGCCGATACGATGTGGCCCAGTTCATCGCCCGGAGCCGCACCGCCCAGCCTCTCTCCGTTCTCACCGGCGGCATCCACCTTCACACGCTGCTCTGCCCCAGCGAGGACGCTTACCGGCGGGTACTGGACGCCCTGCGGCAGGCAGGCTTCCTGCTGGAGGGATAAAACTTTCTGTTGACAAGCATACCGATTCCGTGTATAGTGTGTTGGACAGGTGTCAAGACACCAGTCTGACACACTATTTTTGATCGATACGGAGTATTCTCATGGAAAAGGTAAACGCATTCCTGAAGCGCAAAAACATCGTTTTTTCCGCCAAGCGCTATGGCATTGATGCCCTGGGCGCTATGGCACAGGGCCTGTTCTGCTCCCTGCTGATCGGCACCATCCTCAACACGCTGGGCGCGCAGTTCCACATCGGTTTCCTCACCGCCCAGATCGGGGAAAAGGTTCCCTACACCATCGGCGGCCTGACCTCCTTTATGAGTGGTCCCGCCATGGCCATTGCCATCGGCTACGCCTTGCAGGCACCTCCGCTGGTGCTGTTCTCTCTGGCGGCTGTTGGCTACGCCTGCAACCTGCTGGGCGGCGCGGGCGGCCCCTTGGCCGTGCTGTTTGTGGCGATCATCGCTGCGGAGTGTGGCAAGGCCGTCAGCAAAGAAACGAAGATCGACATTCTGGTGACCCCCATTGTCACCACCCTCATCGGCGTAGGCACGGCCTATGTTATCGCCCCGCCCATCGGTACCGCCGCCAGCGCCTTCGGTATGGTCATCATGAAGGCCACGGAGCTTCAGCCCTTCCTGATGGGTATTCTGGTGTCCGTGCTGGTAGGCGTGGCCTTGACTCTGCCCATCTCCTCCGCCGCCATCTGCTCCGTACTGGGTCTCACCGGTCTGGCAGGCGGTGCGGCTGTGGCCGGCTGCTGCGCCCAGATGGTGGGCTTCGCCGTTATGAGCTTTCGGGAGAACGGCTGGGGCGGTCTGGTGAGCCAGGGCCTTGGCACCTCCATGCTGCAAATGCCCAACATCGTGAAAAACCCCCGCGTCTGGATCGCCCCTACCGTCACCTCCGCCATTACCGGCCCCATTGCCACCTGCCTGTTCCGTCTGCAAATGAACGGCGCGGCCATCAACTCCGGTATGGGCACCTGCGGCCTGTGCGGCCAGTTGGGTGTGTGGACCGGTTGGGTGGCTCCCAGTGAAAAGGCTCTGGCCAACGGCGCCATCGCCATGAACCCCACCGCTTTTGACTGGGCAGGCCTGATCCTGATCTCCTTCATCCTCCCCGCCATTCTGTGCCCCCTTATCAACCAGCTCTGCCGCAAGGCCGGCTGGGTGAAGGATGGCGATCTGAAGCTGCCCTGATATCCCTAATTTCACACATGTAGAAAAAACCATCGGCTTTTTGTGGAAAAAGCCGATGGTTTTTGTTCTTCTATGGGATTATGCCCTGTTTAGCCGAATTTATGCCCCGATTCCCGTCCGAACGTACATTTTTAATAGGTGTTTTTCATTGTTAAAAAGCAAACATCTGTTGACGAAACGCCATGTTTTGGGTTAGAATACGAGTCAGGAAGGTATGTTCCTTTCAATGGCTGATCGCGCTGTCTCGTAAACTCCGTGTACGGCGCGATCTTTGTCGGGTGTCCCGGAAAACGATTACTTGTGATCATTTTCCGGAATGTGTTATCTTCTTCAAAATTGGAAGCGTACACATACCGTTATTTCCTTGTTTTACTTCATTTTTTCATCAAAGCAAGCAGAAAGGATGCGTGTTACATGGATGTAAAAAAGTGCAACGTTCTGGCGGCTGAGATCCGGCTGGAGACCCTGAAGGTCATCCACTCCCGGGGCTTCGGTCACGTGGGCGGTTCCATGGATCTGGCAGACCTGATGGCCGTTTTGTACGGTGAGGTCATGAAGTTCGATCCCAAGAACCCCCGCTGGGAGGATCGCGACTGGCTGGTGCTCAGTAAGGGCCACGCCGGACCCGTGGCTTATGCCACCTTCGGTCTCATGGGCTTCTATCCCATGGAGGAGGCCTACACCCTGAACCAGCCCCACACCAAGTTCCCCAGCCACACTGACCGCAAGCTGACTCCCGGCGTGGATCTGACCACCGGCTCTCTGGGCCAGGGCGCTTCCACCGCTGCCGGCGCCGCTCTGGGCAACAAGATCGACGGCCGCACCAACCACGTCTTCTGCGTCATCGGCGACGGTGAGGCGGACGAGGGCCAGGTCTGGGAGTCCTTCCAGTTCGCCTATGCCCACAAGCTGGACAACCTGATCTATTTCATCGATAAAAACGGCTATCAGCTGGACGGCCCCACCGATGACATTCTGGCTCACGGCGATCTGGCCAAGAAGGCGGAGTCCTTCGGCCTGTACACGCAGGAGATCGACGGCCATGACGTTCAGGCGATCTATGATGCCATTCAGAACGCATACGCCAAGAAGGGCATTCCCAGCTGCATCGTGCTGGATACCTGCAAGGGCAAGGGCGCTACCTTTGCCGAGCCCAAGCATGACCACTCCTCTCAGCCCAACGAGGAGCAGTGGGCCGAGGCCATCGCCGCTTCCGAGAAGGCCTTGGAAGCTGTCAAGAACGCTTAAAGGAGGGTGCGAGTAATGAGTGTGAAAGTAATTGGTAAGCATGAAAAGGACTCCCGCGCCTGCCGCGACGCGCTGGCCCTGACTCTGAACGAAATGATGGCCGAGGACAAGTCCATCGTCTATGTGGACTGTGATCTGATGGGCTGCATCAACACCAAGATGCTGAGGAAGAACTATCCTGACCGCGCTTTTGAGGCCGGTATTGCCGAGGCCAACGGCGCCGGCGTGGCTGCGGGTCTCGCTGCCGCCGGCAAAAAGGTGTTCTTCCATTCCTTCGGTACCTTCTCCTCCCGCCGCTGCTATGACCAGATCTATATGTCCGCCGCTTATGCCGGTCTGCCCGTCCACGTGCTGGGCTCCGACGCCGGTGTGACCGCTGCCTTCAACGGCGGCACCCATATGCCTCTGGAGGATGCCGCTATGTACCTGAGCATCCCAGAGACCGTGGTGCTGGATCCCGCCGACTATGCCCAGCTGGAGTGCATCACCCGTCAGCTGCCCGGCATCACCTCCGGCGTGACCTATACCCGCTTTGTCCGCAAGGGCATCGTCAAGGTCTATGAGGACGGTTCCGAGTTCCCCATCGGCAAGGGCGTTGTGCTCCACGAGAGCGACAAGGACGTGGCCACCATCATCACCTCCGGCATCATGGTGGACGAGTCCTTGAAGGCTTATGAGGCCCTCCAGGCGGAAGGCATTTCCGTCCGCGTGATCGATATGTTCACCTGGAAGCCTCTGGACGAGGAGCTGGTCATCAAGGCCGCCAAGGAGACCGGTGCTATTGTCACCGCCGAGAACCACAACGTCACCTGCGGTCTGGGCAGCGTGGTTTCCAACTGCCTGGCTAAGAACTGCCCCACCGTTCAGGAGTTTGTGGGCGTGCAGGATCTGTTCGGTCAGGTCGGTCCTCAGGACTTCCTGATGGATGAGTACGGCCTCCGTGCCGCCAATATCGTGGCTGCCGTCAAAAAGGCGATCAGCCGCAAGTAATTCGGATATCCGGCGGGGTCTCCCCGGAGCTCCCGCCTGTATCACTTAAATCAATTAAAAGGAGATTTCAATCATGGATGCATTTTCCGCTTCTCTGATGGCTGACAAGAGAGAGATTGTCTTTGCTCCCACCGTGTATAAGTTCCAGACCTTCGCTCAGATGGCCGAGGAGTTCAAGCTGGGTGAACGGGACGTGGTTCTGACCAACGAGTTCATCTACACCCCCTTCATGAAGGAGCTGGGCCTGAAGTGCAACTTCGTGTTTCAAGAGAAGTTCGGCGCCGGTGAGCCTTCCGAGGCTATGATCCAGACCATGTACGACGCCATCCCCTACGACAGCTATGACCGTGTCATCGCCGTGGGCGGCGGCGCCATCATGGACCTGTGCAAGCTGCTGGGCTGCAAGCGTCCCGACACCGTCCACAACCTGTACTTCAAGCGCTTCCCCGTGGTCCACGAGAAGGACGTCATCGCCATCCCCACCACCTGCGGCACCGGCTCTGAGTGCACCAACATCTCCGTGGCCATTGTCAAGGACGAGAAGGACGGCGTGCTCACCGGCGGCGAGACCAAGCTGGGTCTGGTGTCTGATGACATCATCCCCAACAAGGTGTGCCTGATCCCCGACCTGATCAAGACCCTGCCCTACAAGCCCTTTGCCTGCTCCGCCATCGACGCGCTGGTCCACGCCACCGAGTCCTTCCTGAGCCCCCACCGCAAGACCATGACCTCCGAGCTGTTCAGCGAGAAGGCCATGGACATGATCCTCAAGGGCTTCAAGCTCATCGACGAGAAGGGTCAGGACGCCCGCTTTGAGTATCTGGATGAGTTCGTCACTGCCTCCTTCTACGCCGGCATTGCCTTCCTGAAGGCTGGCTGCGGTCCTGTCCACGGCATGAGCTTCCCCCTGGGCGGCACCTATCATGTTCCTCACGGCGAGTCCAACTACATGCTCTTTGGCGCCATCATGGACTACTATGACGCCAACAAGCCCGACGGCGAGATCATGAAGTTCAAGGAGCTGGTGGCCCGCATCCTCGGCTGCGAGGTCAAGGACGCCATCCCCGAGATGAACGCTCTGCTGCAGCGCATCCTGCCTCTGCGTCCCCTGCGTGACTGCGGCTTCACCGAGGCTGACTTCAAGATCTTCCCCCAGTCCGTAGAGACCAACCAGCAGCGCCTGATGACCAACGCTTACTATCCCTTCGATCTGGAGAGCGAAGAGGCCATCTACCGCAAGTGCTATTGATCCCAGCGGATTATCCACTGAAAAAAATCCGCAGCGGTCAGCCGCTCCTCTCCTCTGAGAGAAACGGCTGACCCCGCAGAACCCCCGACAGGCGATCGTATTTACGATGCCTGCCGGGGGTTTTCGTTTTGACCGCAGCCTGTCGGCAGAATCAACATGGCGGCTGGCCGGGAGGAATAGGCTGCCACCCGCCCATGCGGTCAGGCTGCGGTTCACCGTTTTTTGCCAAAATTTTGTTCTTGACAATTGCGGTCCCCCTCTGTACAATCGTTCTAAATAGAACGTTAGTGAAAGGAGAACCTATGCACTTTTGGGATCAGCATAAAACCATCACGCGGTATTATGAGATTCTGATGTCGTCCGTATGCGAGAAATATCAGCTCAAGCATCTGGAATATGATATTCTGATGTTTTTGCACAACAATCCCCAGTATCGCACGGCGGCAGATATCGTCAGGGTCCGGAAATCCACCAAGTCCCATGTGTCCACCTCACTGAAAACCCTTGAGGACAGGGGCTTTATCGCAAAAAAGACAGACCCGGTAAACAAAAAGCACATTGAGCTTGATCTGCTGGAACCGGCAAATGAGATCGTCAGGGACGGACTTCTGGCCCAGCGGCAGTTCACGGAGCAGATGCTCCGGGGCCTGACGCCGGAGGACATCGCCGTTTGTAAGCGCGTATTCCAACAGGTATGCAGCAATGCAGAAGCATGCATCAAACAGAAAGGATAAAAACATGGATCACAAAACCTATCAGCCCAAAATGCCCGATATTGTGGAGGCCATATTTGATGCGATATATCTGTTGTTCGACCTCGTAGCAGGCATCGTATTTTTCGCCATGGCGCAAGGCCGCCCCCTGTTTGTTCTCTACGGCATCCTGACCCTGACCCTCTGCGGCGGCGACGCCTTCCACCTCGTTCCCCGGATCTTCCGGGCGTTCCGTGGAAGCACCCCCAAGATCAAGCATCTGATGGGCACCGGCCTGCAGATCTCCTCCATCACGATGACGGCGTTCTATGTGATCTTGCTGTTCATCTGGAAGCTCACCTTCCCGGGCTTCGCCGCTCCTGCGGCGGTGGAGGTGATGATCTGGGCCTCCGCCATCATCCGGATCGCCGTGTGCCTGCTGCCCCAGAACAACTGGTGCACAGACGAGGGCAATCTGAAGCTGTCCATCCTCCGGAACGGTGTATTCGCCGTCACCGGCATCGGCGTCATGATCCTGTACGCCATTTCCGGGAACGCCGGTGGGTATCACATGACGAAAATGGTGGCGGCCATCCTGATCTCCTTCGGCTGCTATCTGCCCGTCACGCTGTTTAGCAGAACGAAACCCAAGGTGGGCCTGCTGATGATTCCCAAGACCTGCGCATATATGTGGATCATCGCTATGGGCCTCCAGCTTTTGGGTTCCTGGAACGGCTAATTGAATGAAGGTCAAAAAATTTCCAGGTGCAGTGCACCCGGAAATTTTTTATCCTAATTCTTTTGTTCGGCGATAGGCCGCTTCCACAGCTGCGATCGCCGCCCCACGGAATCCCCGATCTTCCAGCGCCGCCACACCGGCGATGGTACTGCCGCCGGGACTGCACACGGCGTCCTTCAAAGCGCCGGGGTGCTCTCCCGTTTCAAGCAGCAGGGACGCGCTGCCCAGAAGCATCTGGGCGGCGTACCGCATAGCCTTGGCACGGGGCACACCGCACTTCACCGCCCCGTCTGCCAATGCCTCCACAAACACATAGGCATAGGCGGGGCCGCAGCCGGACACGGCGCTGGCCGCGTCGATCAGTTGCTCCGGAAGGTCATCCAGCAAGCCGGATTCTGCCATCAGAGCTTTGAAGACCGCCAGTTCCTCCGCCGTTACACGGTCATTTGCCGACACCAGCATCAGCCCCTGTCCCACGGCGCTGGGGGTGTTTGGCATGATGCGGATGATCTTCTTCTCTCCGCCCAGCATCTCCGCCAAGCGGTCCAGACTGACGCCCGCCAGCATGGAGACAAAAACAGCGTCAGACGCCGCAATGTCCTCCGCCAGCTTTGCCGTCACACCGGCAAACATCTGGGGCTTCACTCCACAAAACACGAATCGGCTCTCCCGCAGGATCGCTTCTGCCGTCTCCGCAGCGCAGCCGATGGATGCCGCCGCCTTTGCGGAGTGCTCCGCCGTAGAGCAAGCCACGGCCACCGCCGCCCCGCCCACGGTCTTCACCGCTGCCCGCGCCAGCGCGCCGCCCATATTTCCAGCGCCGATAAAACCGGCCTCATACTGATATGCCATATGCCTCTCCTTACCGGGTCTGTCCACTGCCCCGAATGATGTATTGATAGGTGCTCAGCTCGTCCAGCCCCATCGGGCCGCGGGCATGGAGCTTCTGGGTGGAAATTCCCATCTCGCAGCCGAGGCCGAACTCGCCGCCGTCAGTGAACCGGGTGGAGACGTTGACGTACACCGCCGCGCTGTCCACTCCGTTGACAAATTTCTCCGCGTTGGCGTCATTCTCCGTCACGATGGCCTCGCTGTGGTGGGTGGAGTGGGCCTGAATGTGCTCGATTGCCTCGTCCACACTGTCCACCACTCTGACAGCCAGAATATAGTCCAAAAATTCCGTGTCGAAATCCGCCGGGCCAGCCGGCGTTCCGGGAATCACGGCGGCAGCCCGTGGGTCCAGCCGCAGCTCCACGGGGATCTGCCCCGCGGCTGTCCGATCCTCTACCAGTGCCTTCCGCAGCATGGGCAGAAACCGCTCCGCCACGGCGCTGTGGACCAGACACACCTCCTCGGCGTTGCACACGGAGGGGCGGCTGGTCTTGGCGTTGACAATGATCTTCACTGCCTTGTCCAAGTCGGCGTATTCGTCCACATATACATGGCAGATACCGGTGCCGGTCTGGATGCAGGGCACCGTCGCCTGCTCCACGCAGGCCCGGATCAGTCCCGCCCCGCCCCGGGGGATCAGCAGATCCACCAGTCCGTCCGCCGTCATCAGAACGCGGGCGCTCTCATGACTGGTATCCTCCAGAATATTCACGATGTCCGGGTCGCCGCCCACGGCGGAAATTCCCTGCTTCAGCGCCTTTACGATGGCAGTGGAGGTGCGGACTGCCTCTTTCCCGCTGCGAAGAACGCAGACGTTGCCGCTTTTCACTGTCAGTGCCGCCGCATCGGAGGTGACGTTGGGGCGGCTCTCGTAAATGATCGCCACCAGTCCCAAGGGCACCTGCTTTTTATAGATGGTCATACCGTTGGCGTGGTGTGTTTCCGACAAAATCCGCCCGGTGTGATCCGGCAGCTTCACCGTGGCCCGGATACCCTCCGCCATAGCAGCGATGCGGCCCTCATCCAGCCGCAGCCGGTCCAGCATCACATCGGAAATGCGGCCCCGTGCCGCTTCCAGATCCGTTTCGTTGCAGGTCAGGATCTCCGCCGTGTGGTCCACGAGGCTGTCCGCCATGGCGGTCAGGAAGCGGTTTTTCGTCTCCGCGTCCGCGTCGCGGAGGACGCTCCAAGCGGCTTTCGTTTTCCGAATGATATCCAATGTGGTCATTTGCTCACCTTCTTTGCCAAAAATCGGGTACCGATGGGTTCTCCCCCTACAATGCCGTACAGCAGATCCGGGTTCCAGCCGTTGGCGATCACCATTTCGCAGCCTGCCTCCGTGGCGATCTGCGCTGCATGGAGTTTTGTCACCATGCCGCCGGTGCCCAGTTCGGAGCCGCTGCCCCCCGCCAGAGAGAGGATTTTCCCGTTGATCTCCGACACTTCATGGATCAGTTTCGCATCCGGGTTCTTGTGGGGATCGCTGTCATACAGACCGTCAATATCCGACAGGAGGATCAGCAGCTCCGCTCTCGTTGTGGCGGCCACCACAGCGGAAAGGGTATCATTATCGCCCACGGCGATCTCCTCCGTGGAAATCGTGTCATTCTCGTTGATGATGGGCAAGGCCCCCAGCTCCAGCAGGCGGTCCAGGGTGTTGTGGAAGTTCTCCTTCCTGCTGCCGCCGTCGGCAATGTCCGGCGCGGTGATCAGAAGCTGGGCCACCGTATGATTGTATTCGGTGAACAGCTTGTCATACACATACATCAGCTCGCACTGTCCCACCGCCGCCGACGCCTGCTTGGTGGGCATATCGTGGGGCCGCTCCCGGAGGTTCAGCTTGCCGAAACCCATGGCAATAGCGCCGGAGGACACTAAAATAATCTCGTGGCCCGCGTTTTTCAGGTCACTGAGCACTCTGCACATCCGCTCCACCCGCTGAATATTCAGCCGCCCGGTGGCATAGGCCAGCGTGGAGGTCCCCACCTTGACTACGATTCTCATAGATCGTTCCCCTTTCCATCCGCTCTGCCCGGTTTTTCCGGGCTTTTGCGCCGGTCTCTTTTTTGCCGATTTTATACCAGAATGCCCCATCCGTCAAGGCGATTCGGTCCGCCCTTTGACATTTTTTACCAAAAGCTATACAATAGGGAAAAATCTGTGTGCAGGCGTCTCCGATGCCAGGAAAGGCTGATCCTATGGAACGTTCCTCCGGTATTCTGCTGCCCCTGTTTTCCCTGCCCTCCCCTTACGGTATCGGCACCATGGGCCTCGCGGCCTATGACTTTGCCGATCTGCTCCACGCTGCCGGTCAGCGGTACTGGCAGATGCTCCCCCTCGGTCCCACCAGCTACGGCGATTCCCCCTACCAGAGCTTTTCCTCCTATGCGGGCAATCCCTATCTCATTGATCTGGATCTGCTGATTGAGGATGGTCTTCTGACGGAGCAGGAGGTCCGTGACCGGAACTGGGGAGAGGACCCCCGCCATGTGGATTACGGCAAGCTCTACGAAAACCGACTGGACCTGCTGAAAAAGGCGGCGGATCGCGGCTGCAAGCGGGACGCCGAAGCGGTAGCGGCCTTTACGGAGAAAAATGCCTCCTGGCTGCCGGACTACGCCCTGTTCATGGCCCTCAAGCGGCATTTCGGCATGAAGCCCTGGCAGGAATGGCCCGATGAGGCTGTCCGGCTCCGCGATCCTGCGGCTCTGGCCCGGTACCGGGAGCTGCTGCGGGAGGATGTGGAACTGTTCACCTATATCCAATTTCTGTTCTTCCTCCAGTGGACCGCCTTGAAGTCCTATATCAACAGCCTTGGCATCGGTATCATCGGCGACCTGCCTATTTATGTGGCCATGGACTCCGCTGACGTCTGGGCGGAACGATCCATGTTCCGTCTGGACAGCCGGGGCGTTCCCACAGAGGTGGCCGGTGTTCCGCCGGACTACTTCTCCAAGGACGGCCAGCTTTGGGGCAATCCGCTCTACGATTATGACGCCATGAAGCGGGACGGCTTCGGCTGGTGGATTCGCCGGGTGGACGGCGCCGCCAGACTGTATGACGTGATCCGCATTGACCATTTCCGGGGCTTCGCCAGCTATTGGGCGGTGCCCTACGGTTCTCCGACCGCCAAAACCGGCCGCTGGGTCAAGGGGCCGGGGCTGGATCTGCTGAACGTCCTCACCGGCTGGTTCCACGGCATCCGCTTCATCGCAGAAGATCTGGGTGAGCCTTCTCCCGTCGTGACGAAGCTGCTGGCGGATTCCGGTCTGCCGGGGATGCGGGTTCTGGAATTTGCCTTTTCCCCCACAGCGGACAGCGCCTATCTCCCCCACAACTGCGTAGAGAACTGCGTGTGCTATGCCGGGACTCATGACAACGCCCCGCTGGCCCTGTGGCGTCAGGAGGCAGAGCCGGAGGAGATCGACTTTGCCGTGCAATATCTGGGGCTCAATGAGCGGGAGGGCTTCAACCGGGGTGTGCTCCGGGGCGGCATGACCTCCCCCGCATCCTTGTTCGTGGCCCAGATGCAGGACTGGCTGGAGCTGGGCAAAGGCAGCCGGATCAACACCCCCGGCACAGGCCGGGACAACTGGCAGTGGCGGCTCCTTCCCGGTGAACTGACGGTAAAGCTGATCGGCGACATCCGTGAGATGACCCGGATCTATGGCCGTCTCCCCGCCAAGCAGCCCAAAACTTAAGCGATATACGAACCGTCCCCGGAGGCTTTCGAGCCTCCGGGGACGGTTTTTGAACTATTTGGCAGAAAAATCTGTTTTACAGACGGTTTTACAGTTTTTTCAGATGCTTTCCGGCAGCTTTCAGCATCAGCTTCTTCGTACCGCCCTCGAAGGCCACCTCCGCCAGGGCGTCGCCGCCCATAGGCTTTACCGACACCACAGTGCCCTTGCCGAAAGCGGTGTGCTCCACCTGGTCTCCCTGACTGAGCTGGATCAGTCCCACCGACGGTGCGGCAGGGGTACTGCCCCGGCTGCTGGTGCGGAGGGTCTGGGCCACGGGTTTGGTGCTCTTGTAGGTATGGACGCCGCCGCTGACATAACCGCCGGAACGGCCTGTCCCGCTGCTGTAAGAACTGCCGCCGAAGGAGCTTCCGCCAAAGTCATCACTCCAGCGGCTGCCGCCGAAGCCGTCCTCGTCATAGGTGCCGAATTTCGGTTCCGGCTTGCTCTCCCAGCGCATATCCTCCGCCGGGATCTCATCTAAAAAGCGGCTGGACTTGTTAGCGCTGGTGCGGCCATAGAGCATCCGCTGGCGGGCGTTGGTCATCACCAGCTTTTCCCGGGCCCGGGTCATGGCCACATAGCACAGCCGCCGTTCTTCCTCCAGCTCTTCCTCGTCATACATGGAAGCCGTGCCGGGGAAGATCCCCTCCTCCATGCCCACCACATACACCACCGGGAATTCCAAGCCCTTGGCAGAGTGAATGGTCATCATGGTCACACAGTTGTCATCCGCCTCCACACTGTCCAGATCCGTGTACAAGGCGATCTCGTTCAGGAACCCGGACAGGGTGGCGTCCTCCGGGTCCTGCTCCAAAAAGCCCAGAATGTTGGACTTCAATTCCTGCACGTTTTCGATGCGGCCCCGGCTCTCCATGTCCTTTTTCTCCTCCAGCGCCCGGACGTAGCCGGTCTGGTTCAGGACTTCATCGTAAAATTCCGGCAGGGCCAGCGTCCCTCCGGCCCGGCGCAGGCCGTCGATCAAATCGGCGAACTTTGTCAGCTTACCCGCCGCGGTTTTCAGAGTAGGAAACAGATCCGCATTGCGGATGATCTCGTAGAGGGACGCCCCCTGCTCTGCCGCCAGCTCCGCCACCTTGTCCATAGTGGTCGCGCCGATGCCCCTTGCGGGCGTATTGATGATGCGGCGGAGCCGCAGATCGTCCATGGGGTTATTCAGCACGCTCAGGTAGGCCAGCATATCCTTGACCTCGGCGCGGTCAAAGAACTTCATGCCACCCACAACTTTATAGGGGATGGCGTTGCGCTTCAGGGCGTATTCCAGTGCGTTGGACTGGGCGTTCATCCGGTAGAGAATGGCGGTATCCCGGAAGTTCCGTCCCCGGTTGACCCCCATGAGGATGTCCCCGGCCACGAAGTTTGCCTCGTCCCCCTCGTTAAAATTGGTCTTTACCGTCACCACGTCGCCGCTGCCGTTGTCCGTCCAGAGGGTCTTGCCCTTGCGGCCCTCATTGTTCTTGATGACGGCGTTGGCGGCATCCAGAATGTGCTGGGTGGAGCGGTAGTTCTGTTCCAGTCGGATCACCCGTGCGTCCTTGTACTGCTTTTCAAAATTCAGGATATTCTCAATGTTGGCCCCCCGGAAACGGTAGATGGACTGGTCATCGTCACCCACCACGCAGAGGTTCCGGTATCCCCCGGCCAGCAGGCCGGTGAGAAGATATTGCAGGTGGTTGGTGTCCTGATACTCGTCCACCAGCACATACCGGAACTTTTTCTGGTAGTAGTCCAGCACCTCCGGTTCCTTTTGCAGCAGCGTTACAGTGTGGTAGATGATGTCATCAAAGTCCAGCGCGTTGGCCGTGCTGAGCTTTTGCTGATAGGCGGCGTAGATCTTGGCGATCCGGGTATTTTTCCAATCGTTTGCGGCTTCCGCCTTCTTGCGGAATACCTCCGGCCCCTCGTAGCGGTCCTTGGAGGCGCTGATGGCGGAGAGGACGCTGCGGATGGGGAAGGTCTTTTCGTCCAGATTCTGCTCCTTCAGAATATCCTTGATGACCCGCTTGGCGTCATCGGTATCGTAAATGGTGAAGTCCTTGTCAAAGCCAATGCGGTCAATGTCCCGCCGCAGGATGCGGACGCAGGCGGAGTGGAACGTGGAGGCCCACACATCGTTGGCGGCGGGGCCAAGACGGGCCGCCAGCCGCTCCTTCAATTCTCCCGCCGCCTTATTGGTGAAGGTGATGGCGATGATCTCCCATGGCCGGGGGGCGTCCACTGCACAGAGCCGGTGGACCCGGCGAACCTCGTCACCGTCTGGCCGATCCGGAAACTGCTCCAAAAACGCGAGGTCCTCCTCCGTGGCCCAGTCCGGCACCTCATCGCTGTCGCTGCCCCGGCCATAGGTCAGCAGGTTGTAGACCCGCTGGATCAGCACCGTGGTCTTGCCGCTGCCCGCCCCCGCCAGCAGCAGGAGGGGTCCCTCGGTGGTCATGGCCCCCTGACGCTGCATGGGGTTCAGCCGGGCCAGATCCCGGGCGATCACCGCTTTCCGGGCGGTCACATACCGTTGTTCAAAATCAGTCATACTGTTCTCCATTCTCTCTGTTTTCTCAAACTGACCTCTATTTTACGGCAAAAAGCGGCCACGGTCAACGGCGGAACCGCCGATTTTTCCGTATCCGTTTTGTAACCAAATCAAGGTTGACATTTGTCTACCTTTTTGCTACGCTGATGGTGTAAGAGGTAGACAACTATATACCAAGCGAGGTGCGCTATGAAAATTGATCTCTCCAACAGCGAATGGAAGCTGATGAACCGCCTGTGGCAGACCTCTCCCATGACCATCACGGAACTGACTGCCGCCTTAAAAGAGGAAACCGGCTGGTCGAAAAACACGGTCATCACCATGCTCTCCCGTCTGGAGGGCAAGGAGGCCGTCCGCCACGAAGAAGGCCGTCGGGCCAAGCTGTATTTCCCCGCCGTGGACCGGGAGGACGCCATTGAGGCGGAAACCGAGACCTTTTTGGACAAGATCGGCGGGCTGGGCCTGCTGATGAGCGCCATGGTGGAAAAAAACGCCCTGACAGAGAATGACATCGCGGAGCTGTCCGCCATTTTGGAGAAAGCGGGTGGAAAACTATGAAAGAGATCCTGTTGACTTCTTCCGTTCTGATCCTTGCCCTGCTGCTTTTGCGGCTGCTGTTCCGAAAAACCATCTCCCGCCGGGTGCAGTACGCCCTGTGGGGGCTGGTGGCGCTGCGGCTGCTGGTGCCGGTCAGCCTGCCCGCCATGGAGCACAATGTCCTGACGGCGGCAGAGCCGGTGACGGCCCGGATCACCGCCCCGGCCCTGTATGTGACCCCCTACCGGGAAACCATTGTCTCCGCCCCGCCGGGCGTCTTCCAGACCCCCGCCCCCTATCAATCCTTCCGGGTGGACACCGCCACAGAGGACAGCACCGTGACGTTTACCGACGGGAAAAATATCACCCATTCCATCGAGTATAAAAGTCAGATCCCTCTGACCCCCGTTCTGAAAGCCGTCTGGCACGCCGGGATGGCCGTCATGGCGGTGTGGTTCCTGCTTGCGAACCTCCGCTTCCTGCTCCGTCTCCGCCGGAGCCGGAGACCCTATCCGGTGGAAAGCTGCCCCTATCCGGTGTATCTGACGGCGGAGCTGCCCTCCCCCTGCCTGTTCGGCCTGTTTCACCCTGCCGTCTACCTGACCCCCGCCGCCGTGGAATCCCCGGAGACCCTGCGGCACGTTCTGATCCACGAGACTACCCACGCCCGCCATCTGGACCCCCTGTGGAGCCTGCTGCGGTGCGTGTGTCTGGCAGTGTACTGGTTCGACCCGCTGGTGTGGATCGCCGCCATCGTCTCCCGCCGGGACTGCGAGCTGGCCTGTGACGAGGGTGCGCTGCGGCAGCTGGGCGAGGCGGAGCGCATCCCTTACGGTCAAACGCTGCTGCGGCTGATCCCCGTGGCCGGACGGTCGGAAAGCCCCATGCTCTCCGCCACCACCATGACGGCGGGAAAGCGGGAATTGAAGGATCGTGTCACCCGCATCGCGGAAAACCGCCGCACCGTGGGCGTTGCTCTGCTGGCGGTGGTGACCGCCGCCGCGCTGGTATGCGCCCTCACCTTCACCGGGGCAAAGCCCTCCGTGCGGTCTCTGACCGGCGAGGAGCTGTCCGAGTACGCGCTGACGTTCAACACCGCTGACCGCTGGCAGGACTCTGCCGGGAATGACTGCACCCTCCGTCCCGTCCAGTTTTTGACCTCCGTCTATGACGATCCCACGAAGATCGATATGTATCATCTGTTTTACAACGGCGTTTCACCGGAACAGCCGATTTCCGCCGCGGAACGGCAAGAGCTGGTGGACACCTGCTATGACGGCTATGACCCGGAGGTGGATCTCATCAAGATCACCGCGGAGCAGGCGGACACTGTTCTGACCCGGTGGACGGGACTGACACTGGCGGAGACCGACGCGCTGAATATGGGCAGCTTCTCCTACCTTTCGGACTACGACGCCTATTACCACTTCCATGGAGACACCAACGCCCCCGGCTCCGTCTGCTTCTATGCCGGAGAGTGCAGCGGCGATACCGTGACCCTTTACTACCAGCCGGAGCAGTGCGGCGTGTATCTGGTAGACACCGCCGGTTCCGGGGAAGAGGTCTGGGCGAAAGTCACTGTGGAACCGCAGCCTGACGGCGGGCTCCGCATCCTCTCCAACCAGATCTGCGGCAGGCCGGATGACCTGCTGGGGGTGACCCGTCCCCTCACCGGGGAGGAGCTGGCCTTCTTCAACACGGAATTTTTCAATCACGACACGGATGTTGACGGCGTGGTGCGGGCCAATCCCCACAACCAGTTCCTCACCTGCCTGTACAACGTGCCCCAGGAGATCAACCTGTACGATCTGTTCTATGACGGCGGCGGAGTCAGGGAGGCGCCCAGTCAGGAGGAGCTGGAACAGCTGGGGGTGCTGGCGGAGGACGGCAGCCAGATCTGCCCCACCGACAAGTTCACCCGGGCGGATATGGACGCTTTCCTGCTGGAGAACACCGGTTTGACGCTGGCCCAGACCAATCAGGTGGATCTGGACGCCTTTGACTACCTGCCGGAGTATGACGCCTACTACCACACCCACGGGGACACCAATTACCGCTCCGTCACCTTCACCAGCGGCCAGCGGCGGGGCGATTATATCCAGCTCTACTGGAAGGATTTCTATTACGGCGGCGAGACCAACGAGTGCGTCACCCTGCTGGATCGGGGGGACGGGCAGTACTGGTTCGTGTCCCACCTGCTGCTGGACGGCGACGTGCCCTCCGCCTTTGCCTATCCGGATGAGGAGCCCTGGATGACCATTCCCCTCAGCGGCCTGACGCCCTATCAGCCGCAGAAAACGACCCTGACCCGCCACTCCATGGACTGTGACCAGCGGGGGGCTGGATTCATCATTGACGGCACCGATGGCGGGGAATACTCCATCCGGATTTATCGCTCCACCGACGGCAATGTCTACGCGGCGGTGATGCAGTCGGAAGCCGCCGGACGGGACGGCATGTCGGAATGGGAAGCGGATGTGTTCTTCACCTTCCCCAACAACGTGGACGTCAGCAACGACGCGGAGAGAACCGATCTGTTCTTCTTTGAAGACCTGATGGGGTACAGCGGCTTCACAGTCACCTACAGGGACTACCTCTCCGGCGGGCCGGGGCAGGGTGGCCAGATCGGCGAAGTGACGGATTACTACTATCTGGACGGAGACGGCGTCCCCTGTCTGCTGGCCCATGCCAAGGGGGACGCCCAGCTCATCGACCTGGACGGGGACGGGGAAAATGAGCTGTGCGCCGCCTCCGGCGTTTCCGGGCAGTTCTTCTTCCTGCGGGACGGCCGGTATTACGAAGCCGACGTCAAGGCTCTTTTGCAGGACATCTGGCCGGAAATGAACTACTGGGATCACGCCAGCTGGGATCTCAACTACCGCCGCCTGGCAGTTTCCGGCTTTGTAACCATGCCGGAGTGGGCCACGGCGGAGCATCCCCAGCCCAACGCCGATTTCACCCGCTATCTCTACTACCGGGATGGGGCGCTGCTGGTCTACAAGCCCGATAAGGACAGCCAGACAGCGGATCATGTAGTCGGAACGCCCGATGTGCCGGAGCCGGTGCTGGCCGCCGCCAAGGCCGCCGTGCAGAAAGCCTATCAGGACTACAAAAACGACGGATACGATTCCGGCGCCGACCTTGATGACTGGCGGGTGGAATATGTGGCGGAGGACTGGTACAGGGCTTATCCCAATGGAATGCTTATCGCCTATAACCTGAATTATGAGTATCATGCCCAAAAGCCCGCCAACGTCACGCTGGCCGGCGGGGCCTATGTGGACGAGGACGGCTGGCTCATGCCGGATTACCCCTACTGCCATTATCTTTTCTTCACAGAAACGGATGGACAGTACACCTTCCTGGAGGAATGGATGCTCAATGACGGCGGTCCCGGCTCGAAGGTATTTGACGCGGAGATGCAGCGCTGGGCGGTGGAACTGGGGTTGTCCTCCGTGGCGGATACCACGCCGGAGGAATTGCTGCACCAGCTTTATGACGGCATGGGCGGCCAATTCCTGACCCAGCTCAGCACCATGAGCGAAACGGATCGGCAAACCGTATGCCAGAAGCTGGATGTCATTTTGCAGGAGGGCACAGCGGAGCAGCAGAGCCTTTATCTGGATGCGGTGCAGACCATGGCGTGGTGTTCTCACTCCTTTGACGGCGCTCAGCGGGAGGCCTACGACTACTTTCTGGAGCATTCCGCCCGCTCGTCTCAGGCGGCCTACCGGGCGCAGGCTGTGATGGACGCACTGACCGGCGGCGGAGCGGTGCAGATGCGTCTGGAACCTGCCGACGGCGTCCGGGGCGGCGACTATACCGTTGGCGTTTCCGACGGCAGCGGCGCTGTCCGGGCGCAGGGCTTTTCCGGCAGCTTTTACTGGGCCACGGCCTCGGACAGCGATCCCTCCGGCAGCAGCATCACCCTGCAAAGCCCGGACGGACGCTGCACCATTACCGCGTGGGAGAATTCCTCTATCGTGCGCTGCGAGGAACCGGGGGAAACCGCATGGCTGATGGCGGCCTCCACCTCCTCTGCCCCATATGACGGCAACACCGTGTTTACCTATCTGCGGAAGTGGTACGACGAGGCGGAATTCAACGCGCTGGTGGACAGATTGATCGTTCCGGCGGATGGCCGGAACCGGGAGGAACTGGCCCAGAGCTGGCTGGACGCCGTGGGCGATGTGACCATCCATCAGGTGACGCCGGGCAGCAAGTACGAAAATTCCTTCGTGCAGAACCGGGTCACGGTGGAAAGCGCGGAACCGGCGGCCGGTCTGTATGACCCGGAACTGCTGGCAGGCCAGCATTTCACCTTCACCAACGAGCGCATTTTCGTGCCGGGGAACTACCGCTCCAAGGAGCAGCAGACGGTGAACAGCAGCGCCAGAGCTTATCATGGCGAATATGGACCCATGCCCGGCGGCGGGGCCTTTCTGGATACCCGCTCCGGCCTGCTGTACCAGACGGCGGACGGCTGGAAGGGGACGTTTGCCCCCTGAGGGGGATCTTTTCAGAAAAGTCTGGCAAAAATAAAAGAACATAACCGGCGGATTCATTGACTGATTGGACGGCCGCAATGGCTGCATCCAGTGAAAAGGAAGTATATGGAAAGCATGAAGCAGAAATTTTTCCGCGCCGCCGTGCCGCTGGTAATGCTGGCGGTGTCCGCGGCCCTGAGCGTATTCGTTTACCGATTACCGCAGCCGGTGCGGGAGCCGCTGCCGGTCCTCATGTATCACCACATGGTCCCGGACGGGCAGGACTGCAATGACATGACCGTGACCCCCGGCAAGTTCCGCTCCGACTTGGAGACCGTTCTGGCAATGGGCTATACGCCGGTGCTGCCCCAGGAATTGGCCGCCGGGGACGCCCTGCCGGAAAAGCCCATCCTCATCACCTTTGATGACGGCTACCGCAGCAACTACGATCTGGTGTACCCCATTTTGCAGGAGTACGGCGTGAAAGCCTGCATTTCCATCATCGTCCTCATGCCGGATCTGCCTACGGACAACTTCTGCACCTGGGGCCAGCTGCGGGAAATGACGGCCTCCGGTCTGGTGGAGATCGGCTCCCACAGCTACCGGCTCCACAACTTAGGCGGCGATGGCGGCAACTTTGAATCCGGCGGGGCCAACGGCGTGGAGCGCCGTCCCAACGAGTCCGACGCGGATTTCCAGACCCGCGTGCTGGATGACATCCAGCTGAGCCATGACCGGATCGCAGAGGAGCTGGGCGGCGTCACCTGCTTCGCCTATCCCTTCGGCTGCTCCGACCCGGATGCCAAAACCCTTGTGGACGAATTGTTCCCGGTGACTCTGATGACCATGCCCAAGTGCGCCGATCTGGCCAAGGGGCTCCACGATCTGCCCCGGTTCACCGTTACCATGAAGACCGATCTGGAAAAACTCCTGCGCTGACCATACATCGCCCCCCGCCTGCGCTTCTACGCAGGCGGGCGCTTTGTTTTCAGCAGAAGTCATTTTTCCCTCGCGGTGTATTTTTTACTGCGGACAACTATTGTTCCTCCCTTGACTTTTTGTCAGCAAAGCTTTAAAATAGTAAAGCGCCCTCCCTGTGAGGGGTTTGTTTCCCCCGGAAGTCCGGGATCAGATAGAAGCCGATAGCACGGGCCCCGATCCCGTGCGGTTTTTTTACGGCTGGATGGGAGAAAAACATGGAACACAAGAAAAACACCAAGAGCTTTGCGAGCCGCTGGGGCTTTATCCTTGCGTCCGTCGGTTCGGCGGTGGGTATGGCCAACGTCTGGGGCTTTCCCAATAAAATGGGCAGCAACGGCGGCGGCGCATTTTTACTGATCTATCTGCTGTTTGTTTTTATTTTCAGTTATGTGGGCCTTCCGGCGGAGTTTGCCATGGGCCGCCGTGCCGCCACCGGTACGCTGGGCGCTTACGAAAACGCTTGGGACACTCGCAGCAAGTCTGCCGGCAAAGTCGGCGGTCTGCTGGGCTGGCTGCCTCTGGCTGGCTCCCTGTGCATCGCCATCGGCTATGCCGTCATCGTCACCTATGTGCTCAAGGCTCTGGTGGATTCCCTGCTGGGCACACTGCTGACCACGGACACCGCCGCCTGGTTCGGCGCCTTCTCCTCCACCCCCTACTCCGTGATCCCCTATCACATCGTTGTGGTGGTGGGCACGCTGCTGACGCTGTTTCTGGGCGCCCGCAGCATTGAAAAGACCAACAAGGTCATGATGCCTGTCTTCTTTGTGATCTTCCTGATTCTGGCCGTGCGGGTGGCCCTTCTGCCCGGCGCCGCGGAGGGATATGTCTTTATGTTCACCCCCCGCTGGAAGGCCCTGACGAATCCCATGATCTGGATCTGGGCTATGGGGCAGGCGTTTTTCTCCCTGTCCGTCACCGGCAGCGGCATGATCGTTTACGGTGCGTACCTCTCCAAGGACGAGGACGTGGTGGGCGTGGCCCAGCACACGGCCCTCTTTGACACCATTGCCGCCGTGGTAGCCGCTCTGGTTATTATCCCCGCCTGCTTCTCCTACGGTCTGGACGTGGGCGCCGGTCCCAGCCTGCTGTTCGTGACCCTGCCCACCATCTTGCAGGACATCCCCATGGGTCAGCTCTTCGCCATCATCCTGTATATGGCCATGATTTTCGCCGGCGTCAGCTCTTTGCAGAATATGTTTGAGGTGGTGGCGGAGTCCCTGATGCACAAGTTCCCGAAGCTCAACCGCGTTACCGTCCTGGTACTGCTGGGCGCGCTGTGCCTGGGCTTCGGCATCGGCATGGAGACCATCAGCAAGTGGGGTCCCTGGATGGATCTGGTATCCATTTATATCATCCCCATCGGCGCTACGCTGGGTGCGGTCTCCTGGTTCTACGTGATGAAGAAGGACGCCCTGCTGGACGCCATCAACACCGGCAGTACGAAAAAACGCGGCAATCTCTGGTACAATGTGGGCCGGTATGTGTACGTCCCTCTGGCGATCATTCTCTGCTGCGTGGCCCTGTTCATGCACGTTGCTTTCTGATACCCACAGAAAATTTCCACGCATATAGCCAATAAAAAGGACCCGGCGGCTGAAAATCAGCTGCCGGGTCTGTTTCGTATAAAGAGTTTCATCAACCGTAGCGCAAGCTCAAGGTAGTGGAGTCCTCGCCGTCCTGCAGGAAGGGCATCCCCTCACCGATGCGGGAGCGCTGGAAGTACAGATACTCGCCGGAGGGGGAGATCAGCACTGGGAAGCTGCCGCTGAGGGAGCTGCCCACCCCGGCGTACACATCCAGCCGCAGGCAGTCATCCTCCATGCGCCATACACCGAAGAATCGCAGATCCATCCGGTCGTCATAGCACTCGTACAGATTAGCCAGCCCCGCATAGTCCGGGTCACAGTCGCCGTAATGCAGCTCCAGCGCCCAGCCGTCGCAGTCCCACGAGGTATCGGCCAGTCCCAGATCCGTAGGGGGCCACCACCAATCGTCACCGGTCGGCTCCCAGCCTTCGGGATGGTCGATGGCGATGGTGTTCGTGTAGATGGAGAAGTCGAACAGCAGCAATCGACCCTCCTCGCTGGCAGGCAGGATGAGATCGCCGTACAGGTCCTCCTGCGGATACCAGTTCACCACCGTGCCGTCATCGGCCACAAGGTTGACCTCCATATCCGGCTCCTCCGGATCGACGAACAGCAAAACAGGCTGGGCATATTCCTCCCGGTAGAGGACTTCGTCCGCCACCGGATGCAGGCCGTTGCCCTGAGACTGCCATGTGATGTGGTTCACGGCAAGGCTGGTGTTCTCTCCCCGCGGAATGACGCAGAACAGCTTGCCGTACCCCGGACCGAGGACCCGCTCCGGGGGAATGGTCAGCATGACCGGCATTTCCGCCGTCAGGTCAAGGCAGTTTTCCAGCATCCAGTCCGACAGCTTGGAGGTGTCCCCCTTCTCCCGGCAGCCAAGATAGGCCGCGGCGCCGGGATAGCCGCCATATTCCAAATCAAAGCCCAGCTTATCGAGACATTCCTCCACAAGCTTCTGGTCTACCTCCGCTTCCGGTTCGGAAGGCTCCACGGGATCGGCCTGACCGGTCTGATCGGTCTTGTTACCGGAAACACTCCCTTTTACGCCGCTGCTTCCCGCTGCCGGGGCCGGTTTCTTTTTTCCGCCGCAGGCAGTCAGGCTCAGAGCCAGCGTCAGGCAGAGAAGTGCCGACGCCAGCCGATGCAAAGTCAAGCGCTTCATGATTCTGCCTCCTTCTCAGAATTTTCCGCTGCGGCCGTGACCGCCGCCGCCGCTGCGGCTTACAGTTCCTCCGCTGCTTCTGCCACCGCCGGAGTTGCTCTCGATCTTACGGCGGGTCTCCGTGGTATGGGTGTAGTGGTCATAGCTGTCCGTCAGCTTCAATCCACCGCCCGCCGTGGTATACACGTTGGCGTCAACGCCCTTGCGCACGGACTTCATCTGTCCCTTCAGGATCATGCACACCAGAAACGCGATCAGGCAGGAGACTGCCACCGCAATGCCGATGGCCGGCAAGGGGCTGGAGCGCACAGGTTTTCCGGCCTCAGCCAGCTCCAAAAACTCGTCGCAGGCGGTGAGGTAATTGGATATGCCACCATACCAATCACCGTCGCTGAAGTAGGACAAAAACCGATTCTCCAATTGCTCCGCGCCGTATCGGTCAAAAGCATACTCCGCCCATTCGCCGTAGACGAACATGGCGTAGTCCCGCTCTTTCATGCTCAGCATGATGATGACGCCGTTCCGGTCCTCGCCCACGCCAAGACCCTCGGCGTGGTAGATCTGATACAGGGCGGTATAAGGATCGTCACCGTAGCCGTAAGCTGTAAAGTCCTCCACAAAGAGGGTATAGATGCCGCAGCTGCGGCGGAGGGCGATATCCTCGGCCCGATCCTCCAGCTGTTCCCGCTCCCCGTCGGAGAGCATTCCCCGCAGATCGAACACATAGTTCATGCCGGTATCGCCCAGCTTTGACGCTTCGCCGGACTGGACGGTCTCGGGCTGCTGCGCCTCCGTTGGGAAGTCTGCGGAGAGATAGTCCGCCGCCGTTGCCGCCATGGCATTCACTGCCTGGCAGAGCGCTTCGGCACTCGCAGCCATGTCCTCACCGGTCCAGGACTGCGCGTTGTTCAGATAGGGCTCCACCGCGTCATACACCAAGCCGGAGAGTTCCTGCCCGTCGCCCCGCGTCTCGCTCAGCATCGCGTAGACGCACCAGTCGGTCTCCGCCAGAGTGTAAGAACCGTCCGCCAGAGGCTCCATCACCAGCGTCAGCGAGATGCCGTCCTTTTCCTCGCCCCAGCCGTAGCCGGAATCTTTGTAAACATATGTGGCGATATCTCCGGCGGTGGTACCCTCGCTCACATCCTCATTGGTAAATATGTCCACCCGCAGGTCAAGGTGAAGCGCCTCCGTCAGCTGGGGCAGGGTGTACTGACCCAGATCGGACAATTCGTCCGAGCCCAGCGCGTCGGTCTCATCGTAGATGGCGCCGTATTCCGTCCACGCCAGAGTGGGGACGCACAGAGTCAGCGTCAGCAGGAGCGCCGTCAGCAAAGCTGTGACTTTTCTTTTCATGTCCGTCCCTCCTTATCGCATCAGCAGGACGATGACCGAACTCAATACGGACAGCGGCACGGCAATGGCGGCAAACATCCCCCAGAATCGCCCCTTATCCACAGGCAGGTCGCCCACGAATTTTCCGGTCTGGCCGTTCATGGCGAAGAGGAAATCCTTGCCTTGCCACTTGGTATTGAGCAACCACACCGGCAGCAGCGCGTAGTGGACCTTGCCCCGCTGGATGTCTGCGTGTTCGCCTCTCGGGAAACAGGTCGCGTATCCCGTTACGGTGCCTTGCAGCGCCTTTTTCAAGCTGCCCAGACAGCGGACATCGGCCCGTTCCCGGCTCTTGTCCGCCGACACGTCGAACTTATCCGCCAGGAAGCCCGGCAGATACGCCGTGGAGAAGGGTTTCAGGTCATCGTAATTGTAAGGCTCGATGGAATCCATGTGATCATCCGGCATTTTAGTCGAGGCGTCCACCGGTACCTTTTCAAAGGGCATCGTTCCGGCACGGTACACGTCAAAGTGCTCCGTCTTTATCACCTCATACTCACCCTCGGTGCGCTTGTGGGACCGGGTACACTCATAGTGGGCATTGCCCTCCGCCTCACCGCTGAACAGCCAGAAGGGTACATAGACCCCCTGGATCTCCTGTAAGTGATTTTCCTTGGAAAAGCTCTTGGGAAGGAACACCTTGCCCCTGTAATGCTTCTTGAGCTTGCGGATGGCGTCCTCGCGGCTGAGTTTGAAGGGGATCACGAAATCCGGCTTCAGCGTTCCCGCAAACTGCCCCGGCACCACCGTTGGGTTGCCGCAGTAAGGGCAGGAGGTAGCCGCCGTGCTTGCGTCACAGATCAGCTCCGCACCGCAGCTTGGGCAGCTGTAAGCCTTCATGCCGTCGCCCTCTGCGCCCCAGTCGGCGCTGAGGTCCGGCAACTCCCAGCCGCCTTCCTCGGCAGCCTGCCGTTCCGCTGCCGTCTTTTCCTCAGCAGACTGCTGCGCCGCTGCGGCCTTTTCTTCCTTTTCCGCGTAAAGCGCCTCGATCTCCGCTACATCATAGGTAGCACCGCAGTAATCGCACTCCAGCTTGCCGGATGCGCCTACAAAGTGCAGCGGGCCGGTGCAGCTTGGGCATTGATAGTTGGTCACCTGTGCTGCCATGCTTGCTCTCACCCTTCTTTCTTCATTTTCCGTTCAGCGCCCGCCCGTAGACGGGCGGACGCTGTTGAGCCGTTTTCTCCGATCTGTTTCCCTTATCCTCTGGGCGCGCCGCAGTACTCGCAGAATTTTCCGTCATTCTGTCCGCCGCAGGCGGGGCAGGTCCACGGACCAGCCGTTGCCGGAGCGGGAGCGAAGGTCTCCTCCTGCTGCATGGGGGCTGTCTGAACTGCGCCGCCGCCACGGGAGGTCTCCATCACCTGAAGCAGCGCCGCTCGGCTCTCGTCAATGTCCACGCGGCAGCCGGTCAGCGCGGTGTAGTCCAGAATATCCGGGTTGGCGTCCGCCAGATCCCGGGCACGGGTAACGGTGAACCAACGATGCTCCTCGTCCAGCAGGACCTTACAATCCTCGCCGTAGGAGCGGGTGGTACGGAACTGGGACGCCCTGCCCCGGTTTTCCTCCCGGTAGGCCAACTGCCGCTTGATGTCCTCCACCGTAGAGCGGCGGCGGTCACTGAACCAGGGAGAGAGCTGCTTCGCGCAGTCCTTACAGAGGTTGCCGTCTTCCAGTTTCCGATTGCCCAACAGTCCGATCTTCTCGCCGCAGATGTCGCAGTATTTTTTATCAAACAATCCCATAGTAGCTCCCTCCTGTTATTTTTCAGCCGCCGTAACGGCTCACATTGCATTGTCACCCGGAACCGGGATCTTGTCCCCGGCCGTGGCTCCCGCGGCCGGGGACGGTATTCGCCAAAAAATCCGCTATTCGCTCTTATTCTTCAACTTTTTGAAGCTCCACCACTTTGTCCGCCGCTTCCGACCAGTCCACCGTCAGTTCCAGCCTGCCGCTGTCCTCGCCGGCCCCGGCGCAGTGGTAAACGTCCAGGATCTTCCCCAATTCCGTGCCGTCCGCCTTCTGGAGAACACGGTTGTCTAACATCAGCCCCGTGTCCTGTATCTTTTTACGCGGGATGTAGGTGAAGTCCAGCGGGGTTTCCAGAACGGTCTCGCCGTCCAACCGGAGCGTCAAGCCGTCCTCTTCGCTGATGACCGCCTGCCAGCCGTCCTCCGGACTTTCCCATGTTCCCTCCAGCACTGGCCAGAGGAGGGAATTGTCCACATAAGTACCGTCCCCGTCCAGCAGGAACAGGTTTTGATCCGGATTCTCCATGCCGTTGCCCCCATCCATGATCTGGTCCGTGACAAAATGCTTATACAGGCCCGAAAGGACGATCCCTACCAGCGCGCCCGCCAGGAAAATCCAAATCATCCGCCGTTTCATTACACGATGTCCCCGTCGTCAAAGGGGTCGCCGCACTCAGGGCAGAACTTGGGGGGATGCTGCGGGTCAGCAGGCTCCCAGCCGCACTTGTCACACTTGTACTGAGGAACTCCGGCAGGCTTGGGCTTGCCGCACTCGGCACAGAACTTGCCCTTATTCACCGCGCCGCAGGTGCAGGTCCAGCCGTCCGCTGCGGCGGCGGGCTTGGGCTTGCCGCATTCCGGGCAGAACTTTCCAGTGGCGGTGGCGCCGCAGGCGCACTGCCAGCTGTCCCCGGCAGGCTTCGGCTCCGGCTTCTTGCTGCCGCAGTTGGGACAGAAGTTGCCGGTGATGCCGCTCTGGCCGCAGGTGCAGGTCCAGCCTTGCGCCGCAGGAGCGGGAGCGGGCTGCGCCGCCTGTTGCTGGGCCTGTTGCTGCTGCCCCATCTGGAATAGGTTCTGGGCGTTCATGCCGCCCATCTGTCCGGCCATGCCCATGCCCATAAAGGCCATGGCGGGACCGGCGCCGGTGTTGGCGGCCGCCGCCTTCATCGCCTCGCCCTGAGAGCCGACGAGATGCGCCGCCGCGCGGGTGGGGTCCATAAAGGCCGCGTTGCGCTGCAGCTCCTTGATCATCTGCTCGTCTTCCTCATTGGCCTTCACGCTGGAAACGCCGAAGGAGACGATCTCCATGCCGCGCAGATCCCGCCACTTGCCGGAAAGCTGCTCGTTGAGGGCGTCAGCCAGCTCCAGAGTATGGCCGGGAAGGGCGGAATAGCGGATGCCCATTTCGCTGATCTTGGCGAAAGCGGGCTGCAAAGCCGTCAGCAGCTCCGTTTTCATCTGACCGGCGATATTTTCCGTCTTGTAGTCCTCACTGACGTTGCCGCAGACGTTGGTGTAGAACAGCAGGGGGTTCTTCAGCCGGATGCTGTACTCGCCGAAGCAGCGGATGCCGATGTCAATGTCGATGCCAGCCCGCTGGTCCACCACCCGGAAGGGGACGGGGCTGGGGGTGCCGTACTTATTGCCCGTCAGCTCCTTGGTGTTGAAGTAGTAGACCCGCTGATCCTTGGGGGCCTCGCCGCCGAAGGTGAAACGCTTGCCGATGTTCTGGAACACGTTCTTCACGCTCTCGCCCAGATCGCCGGAGAAGATGCTGGGCTCCGTGGACATATCGTAGGTGTACTCACCGGGCTCGGCGCAGACGTCCACCACCTTGCCCTGCTCCACGATGAGCATACACTGTCCGTCCGCAATGGCGATTAGGCTGCCGTTGGTAATGATGTTGTCATCGCCCTTGGTGTTGCTGGAACGGCCCGTGACCTTCTTTTTGCCCTTGACCGCCAGCACGTCAGAGGGGATCGCTTCGCAATAAAAGTATTCCTTCCACTGGTCGGCCAACACGCCGCCAGCCGCGCCCATTGCCGCTTTGATCAGTCCCATAATTCTACTCTCCTTTTCCTGTTGTTGTATTTGATTTCAGCATTTGCTTTTGATCGCATCTTATAAAATTGCCTGTTTTTTTAGGTAAAACGAGGCCTCAGCTCCCTCCCGTCAGGAAAGTGTCTCCACTGACATAAAACGGAGCCTGATCCGTAATGGGCCAGGTGAACCAGCTCACATCCCAGGGCCGCTTCATAAACAGGCACACCCGCGCCGTATCCTCCGGAATGGTGAGGGAGAAGAACATCGGCTCATTGATCTTGATTTTCCCCTCATACACCACCTTCTCCGAGATCCAACTCTGTTGGGTGCCGTCATCATTCAGCACCGGCGTTCCAACGCTGAATTGGATGTCCGTTTCGTACCATCGGCCCACCAGCAGCAGCTTATTCTGCCCGTTGGGTTCCAATGCGTTCATGGGGATCACCGACAGCGGCTCCGTCACCTCGGTGGGCGGGTCCCGCCAGTAGAAGATCAGCGATTTTTCCGGCTCCCCTGTCATGGCGTTCTCCAAGGTCGGCGGCAGGAAGCCGCTGGAGCGCATATAGGTGACGGTACGGACGCCCGCGCCCCCGTTCTTTTCATAAGGCATCCGCACAAGCAGGCTATTCCGGTTCGTCAGAGCGGCGAAAAACGCCGCGCCAGTCTCCTCATCGGTCAGCCGCACGCTCCAAGTCTCATTGGACAGCCCCGGCATCAGCGGTTCCTCTATCTGCTCCGCCAGCAGATGCTTTTCTGACCGGTATTGCGGGGTGTCCGTATCCAGCCCGGCGGCGTGGTACCAGTCCGCCCGCATCACATAGCCCTCCAACAGATCGGACCACAGGCGATCAAAGCACAGCATAGAGGCGATATGTTCCTCGCCGGGCCTGTATTCCCGGCCGTCCTCCTCATAGTGGGTCATGCGCCACGTTCCGTAGAGGTCCGCGATCCCCATCTCTCCGCCGGGGCCCGGCCGCTCTGCCGGGGCAAAGTAGAAGGTATCTCCGTAAGGGGTCTCGATCACCAGAGAATCGGTGCTTTCGATCCGACCGTCCAAGGTCAGCGGCTCGCCGGTATTCATCGTTCCCGTCAACCGCAGGGTGCTGTCCGCGCCCAGCCACCAGTTTCCGTCGAGCAGGCTGGTATTGTAGTACGAGCCTAACACATTCCGAAACTGGGCCGTTCCGTCTTCGTTGAGATAGAGGTCCGCCCACCACGCCTCCGTGGGCATAGCACTGGTTTTCATGCAGTCGTTCATGGCATCATAGCTCTCGTGCCGCACAGCGGTCCAGTAGTCCGCGCTGAACGGTGTGGAGGTCTGCTGCCGGGTATCCTCCGCGCTGTCGGCAGCAGAGGGTGGCACATCCGTATTTGTGTCCGGCCCCGGTGTTTTGCCGCAGGCAGTCAGGCCGAGCCCCAGAAGAAACGCCAAGAAAAACGCGGTCCATCTTTTTTTCACAGCTGTGCCTCCTTTACGCTCAACAGTCCTGCGTCACCGGAATACGGATGCCGCCAAGAGGATCGGATTATTCCCGGAGGGGCCGTTCGCCGACAAAGGGCTTGAAGCTCTGCCAACGGGACGGTCTTTAAGCGGGTCCTGTCGGCTCCCTATCGTTTTTAATTCGCAGATCATATGGCCTAACTTCTGTATACCATGGAATCCCCGTTTTGTTAACCCTAATTTCCCCAAATTAGGGTCCCAAACATGAAATTTCCCGGAAAAAGCCGAAAAAGCACTGCTCGTTCACGAACACCCGTTCCATTTTATGGTTCTTCTTACAAAAAGCGTATGTCAGCCCGGCGGCGGTTATCCGCCCTCACTTTCGCTCCCTCGGCTGTTATTTCGCACCCTCATAAGAAAAAAGGAGCCGGAACGATTGCTCGTTCCGGCTGGAAACTATGTGGCAGGCGCAGCGCGGTTTGTCCCGCTCAGAGCGTCTCCTTCTGTAAAGCCTGCGCCAGTGGGAGTACCACTGCGCCCAGATCCTCCATAGCGTGGGCGAAATCGAAAAACTCCTCCGTCTGGCCCTCCCGGAACAGATGATCCGACACAGATTTGACCGCCACGAAGGGCACATTGTTCCGCAGGCACACCTGGGCGATCGCGCCGCCCTCCATCTCTGTCAGCAGAGGGTGGAACGTGTCCCGGATGAAGATTGCCCGGTCGCTGCGGACAGCAAACCAATCTCCGGTGGCCACCCGCCCCAGCGCCGCCTTGCGGCCCAGTGCTGCCAGCAGTTCCACGCACCGCTCCGGCTTCCAGGTGGGGAATGACACCCGGTTCACCGTAGATACCAATCCTACGGAATCACCGATGGCAGAGGTGTCCACATCGTGCTGCACAAAGTCCTCTGCGACCACCAGGCTGCCGGTGGGAAGCTCCGTCAGGCATCCGGCCACTCCGGCATTGACGATCATATCCACACCGTACTTCAGACACAGGATCTCTGCCGCCATGGCGGCATTCACCTTGCTGACACCGCCGGCGCAGGCAATGATCCCCGGTGCAGCCTCGTAGAACGGCACACCGGACACGGTCTCAAATGCCTCCAGCTCCTTGGCCCCCGGCAGGGCATGAAACTCCGCAGGCATGGCAAATTGCAATCCAATTTTCATTATATTACGCTCCTTTTTACCGTCTCATCAGGCTTTCTCCAAATACAGGCCCTTGTTCCCGAAGGGTATTTTTGAGAAAACTGCAAATTCAAAAACAAGAAACCAAAACTTTTAAAAGCAAAAAGAAAAGGAATTCAAGCAAAAGCCTGAATTCCTAAACTTTCTGTCAGGCGGCTTCAATTCGGATATTTTCGTCTTGGAAGCCTTGCACCGCAACGGCTTTGAGTTTTCCATAGAATTCAGAATGCGATTATTTCAAATTTTCTCTGACGCAATTCAAACCCCCGTCCGAATTCAACACAGGCATTATTCATCCAGCTTTTGAAACTCATCCAGCCGCAGTTCTCGCTTCAATTCTTCCTCTGTCGGCAGATAGGTAAAGTACTTGGATGCGAAAATCTGGTGATTATCCTCCGGCAAAGTGTACTTTACAACAGCATCACTTTTATCGGCGCAGAGGACAATGCCAATCGGCGGTGTATCCCCTTCGTTCATCAACTCACGAGTGTAGTAGTTGACGTACATCTGCATCTGACCGAGATCCTGATGTGTAAGCTGCCCCATCTTCAAATCGATCAGCACAAAGCATTTGAGAATGTAATTGTAAAACACAAGGTCGATGAAAAAGTTCTGACCATCCAGCGTAAACTTCTTCTGTCGGGCTACGAAGGAAAAGCCTCGTCCCAGCTCCAGCAGGAAGTGTTGCAGGTGGTCAATCAATGCCTGCTCCAATTCTCCCTCATACACATGCGTATCTGGTTGGATTTGCAGGAACTCCATTACATAGGGGTCTTTGATGATTTTTTCATATTCCGGTTTTGGCTCCGTCGTTTGTATCTCAGCAGCGACAAGCGATTTATCCTGGCTTGCCAAGATGCGCTGATAGTACATCGTGTGGATCTGCCGTTCAAGCTGCCGGACGCTCCATGCGGACTTCGCGCATTCTTCCGCATAGAAAGCTCTTTCCTTCTCATTAGGAACCCGCATCAGTAGTCGATAGTGCGACCAGCTCAATTCAGGACACAGTGTGTCTCGAATTGGATATGCGCAGTAGAACTGGCGCATTTTTCGCAAATTTGACTCGTCAAATCCTTTCCCAAATTCCGCTGTCAGATGTGCGGACAGGTACTGCAGCAGCTTTTTGCCATATCCTGCACGGTCATTTTCTCCGCAGGCTTTGTAAATCTGCTCACCGATTTCCCAATAGGCCGTCACCATTGCGGAGTTTACTGCCACACTCAAACTACGCTGTGCAGATACAATGGAATGGCGGATTGAATGATAGGTTTGCTCTGTTGTATAGTTCGCTTGAAGCTCGTTATCCATTCTGTTCACCCCGCTCCTGCAATAATTCTCTCAGAAGTCCTTGGCATCCCGCCAACACATCCTGCCAAGTCCTTCATCACGAATTCCGCCATCGGACCGCGACAGATATTGCCATGATACACACAGAGTATCTTTTTCATCGCTCTCCTGTGTTACTTCTTTTTCTTCAGTATAGCAGGAAATCGCCTGTTCGTCGAGAGGCATTGTAATGCATTCTTCTGTAAATGGTGCCGGTTGTTACACAATACATAAAGAAAATATTATAATATGGTGTTATCTTGAAATGAGGAGATGATGCTATGCCCAAGAAATACCCGCTCGAGTTCAAAAAGCAAGCGATTCGTCGTTATGAAAAAGGTGAATCCATACCAGCCCTCTGTCAAGAACTGCACGTATCACAAAGCACTTTCTATCACTGGCGAAACCAGTACCGTTCTATTCAGACATCTGCCCATACCTATACGCCCGCTGAGTTCGACGCTCTTGTCAGGCGGCTTCAAAAAGCCGAGCACAAGCTTTCTATTATTCAGTTATCCGGTTACCTGTCCAAAGTACCTCTACAGGACAAGTTGGCCACTCTGGAGCATTTTCACAATGAAATGTCTGATTTGTACAGCGTTCACGAATTATGCGAAGCCTTGGATGTATCCCGCGGTACATTCTATAATCATATTTTCCGTCGCGCAGATCGTAGCAAATATGAATCCGAGAAGGCTCAGCTCATGCTGAAAGTAAAACAGATCTTCGATGATAGCGAACAGCGGTATGGTGCTGATAAGATCCGTGCTGTTTTGGCTGAAAACGGTCTGCGCATCAGTGCAAAACGAGTCTTGTCCATTATGCAGGAGCTTGGCTTGCACAGTATTCGCACCGACGCGAAAAGGGTCTACAAGAACCAAATGCGAAAAAAGCAAAATCTGCTCCATCGAAAATTTACCACGAATCACCCAAATCAAGTATGGGTGAGCGATATTACTTACTTCAAAATCAAAAATGCATGGGTCTATCTTTGCGCTATTATCGACCTCTTCTCCCGTAAAGTCGTAGGGTATCGGGTATCCCGCGCAGCCAGTACTCGCCTTGTCACAACCACGTTCCGCAACGCTTATGCAGAACGAGGCTATCCGCAAAATCTGACCTTTCACAGTGATAGGGGTGGGCAGTACATTTCCGCAGCCTTCAGTAAACTTTTACAGCAATATAATGTCAAACACTCCTTCTCAGCAAGCGGCACACCTCTCGATAATGCGGTCGCAGAGACATTCTTTGCCACATTCAAAAAAGAGGAGGCCTACCGGCGCGAATACACTTCTGAACGGCATTTTCGGAAGAGTGTGGATGAGTATATTCGCTTTTACAACGAGGTTCGCCCCCATCAAACGCTGAAATACAAGACACCGCAAGCATTTGAAGTAACATATCAAGGTAGCTATATCGAAATGCCGTGTGCATATAGCGATGTTGGCGTATGAAAACATCTTTGCAATTTTGATGTTTTCCGATGTGCACTAGCTATACGTAAAAAAGCGGAAAGCCTTGTATCGCAAGGCTTTTCAAATAAGAAACCACCCGTATTTCGACAAAAAAGTTCGAAATACGGGTGGTGTTCAATGGAGGTGACACCCGGATTTGAACTGGCTGGGTAGTGTAAAATGCTGTATCAGCGCATCTTAAAAACCGTGTGTTTTCAGTGCTTTGCGGGTTTGCGTGTAAAATGCTGTATCATGCTATAAAAGCTGTAAGGGGTAAACTAAGGGGTAGAGAAAACTTCGATTTATAAAGCCATGTACATGGGTTTGCAGCCATCTAAATAATGATATTGCTCAGGTTTCATGTATCTTTCAAAATCGCCAAAAAGATTTCGCTCATAAAAGTGGATTGCATCAGGGACGGAATAAAGAATAATATGCGTTGCCCCAATATACGCTTCTGCAATTCTCCGAATCTCTTGAATAAGCAAACACAAAAATGCGTCACTGATGTAATATTTATCATCAGGGTTGTTTGAATTGGAAACATCTATATCCTGATATTTTTCGGATACCGCAAAATAGTCGATTTTTACGGCTGGAATAAGTTCAACTAAATTATGATCGTCCAAATTGATACCAGAGCAACATAGAGCCGCCAATCCAATAATGTCACCATTTTTTTGGTTGCGAAACACGTAACAAACATTTTTCGCATCTGTCATGACATCATCGTGAAAATATTTGTCAATTGATGGGTTTCCGCAGGTGAATTCAGAAAATATGGAAGCCGATTCATTAGAAACAGCTTCCATATGACACTCATTTAAATTTACACTTAAACCAGCCATTGACATTACTTTCTTTTGACATCATGTTTGTCAAAGTTAGGAATGTTCTTTGCCGCGCGAGCCATCGCACGTTCAAAGGCGTTAGATTCAGAAGATGCTTTCAAAAATTCTTCCGTTTTCCCTGGAGCAACTTCAAAACCAAGATTAACTTTTCTAGACATTACAGCCATCTTAATCCGGCTCCTTTCTGACAACAGTACCACCTCCAACAAAAATGTTAAAAGGTGGTATACATAAGTCCTCTTTGTGAACTTATCATATCACCTTTGCTTTCAAAAAAGCAATAAGAATTTGTGAACAATCACAATTATTCTCTATTCTATACAATAATACACGATGGTATGATAATAGTTGCACAAATTTATACAACGGGATATGAAAACTCAAAATTCACTCTCAAATTATCGTGTCATCAAGCTCACTATCCTTGACATTTCCCTCCATATCTTCGCCTCGGTTTTAAATCGACGCAGTGACTATCCAAAATTGGACTGTCCGACTGCACAAAACCGTGCAGCCATGCTACAAGGGTCTCATTTGAAATGTGCCCCTTAGTGCGCTGCAAGGATTGGATTTCAAATCCTATTCTTTAATACCGCCAATTTTGGAGGTATTCCGAACTCAACCTTGCGCACAAATGATCGAGTTGCATTAAAGATGAACCCGGCCATAATTGACAGAGTTGCGGATATATGCCTATTTCGCGTTTTAAGGCCTCTCTACGGCATTTTCCTCTATGGGGAATCTCTCCTCTATGAACACTATAAAAGCCCTCAGAGGGGCGCAAAAGGGAAAGCCGGGGGGGTATTCCCCGGCTCTCTCACATATCCACAAATAATTCGTGCTGATGATTCAGTATATTATACGGGCGCTCCACAAATTGAAATGAAAGCAGCGATGGCACTTCCAACGCCTGCAATAGCTGCAATTATTGATATAACAAAAGACCATCGTACTAGTGTGTCAGTCCGTTTGACACGCTCAAATTCCTCTATTGCAGCCTGCCCGTTTTCTGTAAGAAACCAACTATGACGATTCCCCACACATTCGTTGGCATAATCATGGGAGGGCCATTGTGCTTCTCCTAACCTGTCTCGTAAAACTCCAGCAGATACAGTACATTTGCGAAGTAGCTCTTTCTCTGATATGGAACCATCATATCGAGGAATATTAGATAAAATTTTGTACATCTCTTTGCTGATCAATGTTCATCACGCTCCATCTGGTTATCAATGGCCCGGTTGATAAATGCGTTCACGCTTTCCCCTCGGCCCTCTGCATGGGACTGAATGGATTCTTTACGGCCTTTGGGTACACGCACTTTAATTTCATCATAGGTCTTTGCATTATAACGGTCTTTTACTGCGCTTGACGTCTTTCCCATAACATCACCTCGCTATTAAGTATATCACAAAGTACATGGTGGGTACAGTATGAAAAATAGACAAAGCATACTGGGTACATTTGTCTGTTGTGTCAATTTACATACTGGGTACAGTATGCTATATTAGAATCACAGCAAGGGAACAAACGAAAACAGTTGAGACACCGGCAATCGTTGAAGCCTAACACCGAGATCACGGATAAGGGCGGAACGGTATAGGGAATGGGAAGCAGAGAGGCCACAGCCCTAATGACCACCGCCGCCGGGGTTCCCCAAATTGAAGGAGGAAAGCATAATGAGTATCAATGAATTGGAAAGCAAGTGCCGGGAGCTGCGGCAGCTCCAATCCCTGATCGATGAAGCACAGGCGGAGGCCGATTCCATCCGGGACGCAATCAAGGCCGCTATGGGCGCTTCTGAGAGCATGACCGCCGGGGAGTATAAAATCACATGGAAGAACGTGACCAGCGCCAGAATCGACACCAGCGCACTCAAAAAGGCCCTGCCGGATGTGGCGGAGCGGTTCACCAAAGAAACCACCGTGCGCCGCTTCTCCGTAGCATGATGGGAGTGATCGCCGCCGTTGCCGGGGCCATCCAGATAGCAAGCTGGGCGATGGCCCTTCTGGACGCAATAGAAAAGCCCTCTGTACCACCGCCGACCAAAGCAAGGCACAGAGAGCCGTAACCACCAACCACCACAGGGAGGCCGGTACTGCCATTGTACCGCCTCCAGCACAGGAAAACAAGGAGGAAAACGAAAATGAATTTCTTGTCTATGCCAAGTTCCATAAAGAGACTGTTTAAGATCATCGGTCAGGCAGACGGCGCCATTACTACAAACGGGCGCAAGGGACCGGAACTTTCCGTTCTCATGGACAACGACGTTTGCTTGCTGGATACCGAAAGCAAGGAGTATAGCGGGCGCATTTGCCTTGTGTACTCCCCCACAAAAAAGAAAGACTTATTCCAACGCCTTTTTATCGAGGGACAAACCGTCCTTGTATGCGATCCCACAGACGGAGAAGAAAATGAAACAATCCCTTTGGATGAATTGCGTGTAAGCGGCGTCGTTATTGGTATTGTCCGCAACTTAGACGCAGAAGAAAAGGCTGACTTGAAAGACTGGCGCGAGTTTGAAGAAAAATTTCCGCATGATCCTCTCGAAACTTACTATGCGCCAAACTTGGGCTATGCTCTTGCGGCTAAAAAGCATTATCGCGGGAACGGCTATGGCTGCTTTATGTCCGGGTATCATTACGGGTTTGCGGAAGGCCGCAGAGCAGAAAAGGCCGCGCCCCGGAGAAAGCGCAGAGCCGCAGGAGGCAAAGCATGAAGGACGAAACCATGAACCGGCTAATGGAGCTTGAAGATATCCATTTGCAGATCCATTGCGCCGTTGAATCTGTGCGGCAAAGCTGGGTAGCCATGACGCAGGGGGACAGCAAGCCGGATGAAAATGATTATGATGCACTGTATGGCATTTACTCTCATCTTTCCGAGTTGGAAAAACGGCTGCTTGAGTGGAAAGAAAGCTACTGGAAATATGGATATAGCCAGTAACCCGCGTTTTTCGTGCACACTGGTTCTTGCAATCGCTGGACAATGAAATGAAGGAAAACACAGAGCGCCATATATAGTAGAAAGCCCACAGGATTGATCCTGTGGGCTTTTACTTACATAGGAGTATCTTAATGTGTTTTTAAGTCACTATAAGGCCGACGCACACTGAAATTTTCGTTGTACTTGGAGATTGCGACATTCACATCAAATGAATTCCCGTTAATTTTAATGTAATTCATATACACCGCCTTTAGGTCACTTTAATACCGACGCGCTGCGTCTGGTCTTTGTTCAGCTTGAAGATGATGCGGCCCAATTCCTGTTCGCCGATCTTGAGGATTGCTGTCTGGTTACCTCCACCATACTGAGCCATGCCACGGGCCACCGCTGCCACGATGGCAGACTCAGGGGCTTCAATGTTGTTGCCCTGCTTCTGGTCACCCAGCACTGCCAAAAACTCACGGTTCGGTGGAATAACTGCGCCGGTCGCCAAACGTGGGAGCTTGATCTTATCAAGGCGGGGAATATTGATGCCCTTAAATTCAAATCCACCGAGCCAATCCGGTAGCTTAAAGCTCGTCAGTTCCTGCATCAAGTCAAGTATGCTGTTGATATTGTTTCTGCAAAGGTTTGTAGCATTTTCAAAAAGTGTGATGATTCCATTCAGCACTCCCGCCAAAATATCCTTGATGCCTGTCCACGCCATTTCCCAATCCTGCGAAAAGGTGCCGCTGATAAATTCGATAATGCCCTGCCAAACGCGCACGAACGCATCCACGCTGCCGGACACCGCATCTTTCAAAATCGCAAAGAGATTTGTAACATAGTTCTTGGCAATCTGAATGATCCCACTTATATCAAGGCCAATCTTGCCGCAAACATATTCAAGCAGAGACAGCAGGTTATTGGTCATATCCCTGAAGCTGTCCAGCACAGCATAGGCAACCCCTTTCAGACCGTCAAATGCTGTTTTAAGTCCGCCAATCGCTGCAATAAGGTCTCCCTCAAATAGGCCAACAAAGAAATCCTTAAATCCCAGGACAACAGTTTTAAGGCTCTCTATCAGTTCCTTGCCGTGACCTGTAGCAACGGTGATCGCAAGCACGACGGACAGGATGCCGGCAATAATGAGAGGGATCCACGATTTCGTCAAAAGGCTGATTCCGAGGCCGGAGGAGATCAATCCTGCGATGGTAAGGAGTGTGTTTTTCAGATTCCAGCCATTGACATCTGCATCGTGAATACCCGCGACCATCTCCATGATCCCGGTAATAATAAGGCCGATGGCTGCGCCGACCTTGCCAAAGGCAAGTGCAAGACCGGCAACAAGCGCCGCCGCACCGAGCAGCATCCCGAGAAGGTTACTCCAATCAAGGCCACTGCTCCATGCTCGCAGAAGGTTTGAAATGAACTTGAGCGCTCCTTGAAATGCAATTGCCAATCCTAAAGCCGTTTTCAGTCCGCCTATTAAGGTGTCAGAGAGTTTAAGCCCCAAAAGCAGCGCCCCGATCGATGTAATAAGGCCAAGAATACCCTTTGCCTTTTTGTCCGATAGTTCGGGACCAGAGGAAAAGTCGGGTGCGAGCTTATCTTTGCCTTTTGCATCCTCCGAGCCGGAAAGACGGTTGATCTCGTCAAAGGCGGCAAGAGATTTTGTTGCTTTCTTCGCGGATTTCCCCGTCTTATCCAGTGCGTCGCTTTCATTATACAGGCTCTCCGCTGCTTTCTGTGACTGTTCATAGGTCGTTCCGAACAGTTGAGACATGACACGCCCAATCGCTGTTGCGATCTTTGTGACCAGTTCAACAAATGTGGTAAATGCCGGGATTAAAACCTGCAAAAGAGGCTGCGCCAATGTTAACAACGCACCCTTGAGGCGCGCTATCGCTTTTGTGGCCTGATCGTTGCTTTTGATTACTTTCCCAAACCAATCGCGAACGGAGCGAAGCCCTTGAGCAATTAGACCAAATATAAATACGCGACGTGCAAGCCCTTTCACTCTTCGCACAAAACGGTCCATATATTCATCTGCTTTTTTACTTGCAGCGGCCAGCGCAGCAGAGCTTTTACTTGCGCCAGCAATCTGGGCAGAAAGTTCTCCCGCCCGGGTGCTCATTCGTTCAATGCTTCTGGTATCTTTGGCAATGGACGCATTCATAGTCTCAACCTTTTTTTGCACGCCATCCCATTCTTTTTGCAATGATGCTACTGTCTGCTCTTGCTCCTTTATAGAGCTGGATGTAAAAAACGTATCGCCGCTTTTCATATAGTCCAGCTTCGCCTTTGCGTCATCGAGAACAGCCGCTAATTGTTTTGATTGCTCAACCAGCGGCATCTGATCTTGCTTTTTATCGCTGATTCTTTCGTTGAGCGCATTGATTTTCTTCGTCAAACGTACAAGTTCCTTATCTGCCTCTGCAGCATTGACGTTTACGCGAATAATCACGCTTCCGTCAGAATGAGAAGCATCCGTCATATAATCGCCTCACTTCCGGCGGCGTTGAGCCGCGTATTTTTTCATTATTTTTTTGCATTCTCTATTGGGCTGGATGGAGATTTGATCGATGATTCCCTCTAACAAATTGTACCAAAGGGGAGTGCCGCCAGAGCGTGCATAAATCGAATCTTCCCCAAATAAAGGAGCACAAACAGAAACCCCCAATAGATCATCAATCTGCCGGCGAATCGCTATGTTGGCATCCGAAAACAACCGGTATCTCTGTGCAGGCAGTTTGTTTGCGTTTTTCAGTAATACTGCCTGTTGTCTGTCTATCGCAGACAAAGCTGCAAAAACCTTGTCCGCAAATTCCTGGCTATCGGAATCAATAGAAACCGTGACCTTGCCGTTAATATCAATTTCTCTTGTCATAGAAATAACCTCCATGCTCGTATGAATAAGCAGCCAAAGGGCGCTATTTTTAAGTAATAATGATAGGCGGGGACTGTTGCCCCAGCCCTCAATGTAGGCAAGGTGGCCCTATACACGCACTTCCACGCCCAGGTGCTTTAGAGCGCTGTCTGCCGCTGTACTTCGGGCAGGACTTCGCAAAGGCTCAACGGAAAGGCGCTCCTGTGGCCTCTGCTGCTGTCTGCCGGGGCTTTCTCCCGGCTGGTAGCCCTTGTATCACTCTCCGAAAAGGATAGTTAGAAGTTCTCCACGGAGTTTAAGGATAGTTCATCCCACTTTTCGATCATGCCGGAAACTTCGTCCGGTTCTTCGCGACCGGTGATGTTGCCGCAATAGTCCGAAAGATCATCAAACTTCTGTAAAGCCTTGCCTTTCCAGCTTTGGCAGGCGTCAGAAATAGAGTTAAGGGCTGCGGCCTCGCTGCTTCCATCCTGCGCTTTGGCGGCTGCTGCAGAATAGTGAGAAATAAGCCGTAGCATAGTAGGGTTGTTTCCATATTTTTTTACAAAAGCGGCGTAATCGTCAGAAGTCATAACGCCGCTTTTCATCAGCTCAAGGGCATTGCTGTTGATTGCGTCAGGTTTCACAATGTCGGCAGTGCGCACTGCTTGTTCCAGTTCGGCGCGGATTGTGCGGCGCGTGGCCTTGAAGTTATCCCAAACGCGGGCGCTCACCTCGTTAAAGGTGGCTTCTGCGTCATGCAACTTTAGCGCTGCGCGGGCTGTTCTCACCTGCTTTTCCTCTGCGCTATCGCCCGGCCTCCATGCGTTAGCGTCACGGCTGGCCTGCTGCGCACATTCGAGCGCATGGAAAGCGGCGTTATATTCGCTGCAGGATTTTCTGAAAGCCTCGTCAAGCCGTTTTGCAAAAATGTTAAATTCGCTCATTGCATCTCCTTACAGTTGACCGCGTAGCATAGCATTAAAAAGCGCGTTGCTGGCCTTACTGTTCTTTGCTTTTTCCGTTAGCTCTGCCGCATACTTCTCAATGGTCGCGCCCAGATCGGACGCGGCAATACGATTTGCGGAAAGATCGCGGCGGGCAAGTGCGGCGGCTTCTTCGTCGATATTGTGCTTGTCTACGCTGTCAAGGCTCACGCTGCTGCGGATTGCTTTATAGTTTTCGCTCTGTGCCTTGCGCTCCTGTTCCTCTCGCCGTGCATGGTATTCGGTTTTAAGGCGGCTTCTGGCTGCTCTGTATTCAGGGCTGCTGCGTTCCAACTCGGCGCGGGTGCAAGCGTCCAAATACGCCTCGTCGCTGTCATAGTCGCCGCGCTTTACAAGGTCAAGGGCGCTACTCAAATCAAAGCCGAAAGCGGCCTTTGCCTTTGCTTCTACGCTCTCGCGGGTTTCAATGTTGGCCTTAAAGTCCATAATAAATTTCCTTTCTTTTTTATGCGCTTCTGCGCTGTTTTTCTTAAATGTCGATAATGATAACGCATTCGCAGTCTGATAAATAATCTCGTGCTGCCTGTTCCGTCTGAAATACCTTTGCAGGGCTTTGCGGCGCTCTGCAAGCCGCCCACGCGCCATTTTCAAGCAAGGTCATAATTGCTACGCCCGTTTGCTTCTGCGCTGCAATCGCCTGTAAAGAGGCAATGCGGGCTTTAATGCTGTTATTCAAGGGCTTTACCTCCGATCTCGTCACTTTCCAGCGTTAGCAATTCCAGCTTGCCGCGCTCAATGGCTTCATCCAGCATTTCATAGAGGGAAAGGCTCAGCGCGTCTAAGCCCTCTACTGGGTGCGGGTAAAGGACAATGCGCCTCCCGTCATGGGTATATGCGCCGTGCTGCATCAGGTAGGAAAATGGATCTTCTTTTGTGTGATACTCGCCGCCGCCCTCGACAATGAAGACGGTTTCGCCGCTTGCGTGAGATTTCAAAAACTCGCGCAAGATTGCAATTCTTGTGTCAACGGTTGCCATTTAGTTCCTCCTTCCAGCGTTCCAACTCTCGCAATTGCTCCAAAATGTCGGCCTGTTCGGTCAGCTTCAAAGAATATTCCAAGATCGAGCGAGCGGCAGTAATACGGGCTTGTGCTGGTTCGTATTGATCCATCATGATTTCTTTCAAGGTTGAGAGCGCCGGGGAAAGTGTTTGCTTTGCCTGCTGTGCGGCATCTCTTACCATGTCCGAAAATGCAAGCTCATATCTTTCCACAAACTCTGTATTTTGCATATATCCTCGCAGTGTGCTTTCTCCAATTCCCGCCATTTTTGCCGCCTCTGCCCGTGTACGGCACACAAGCAGGGCTTGCAAGGCTTTCTCTTTGCGTGGTGTCAATGTATCACCCCTTTCTTTTGACGGTTTTTGCCGCTTTCTGGCGGTTATATAGGGCTATCCTGTTATTACAAATACGCCCTTAAATTTTTGCTGATAGACGGATGACGCAGATGCTTAAACGCTGACCGCCGCAGCTTGACGTCCGGTTTTGCTCCGTACCAGAATTCCGCTATTATGGCCTGCCGTTCGTTCTCTGGGATAGCGGCAAGCGCACTCCACACAGCAAAACGAATGTCTGCGAGGTCAAATGCTGCCTCTGCATCCGGGTCTGGCGTAACATCAGCAATCGTAAAAGAATCGCCCTCCCGGTCTGTTAGTGGCTCATCCAGTGGCAGTGCTGAATTGATGGGGTCTTGCTTGTCCCGCTTCGTGCGAACCCCCATAGCCGTCTGGTATTCCGTTCTGAGTTGATACGCATACCAGCCGATAAAGGAACCGCTGTCAATGTTCCAGCTTTCCAGAGCATCCAACATGGCAAGGAACGCGCACTGCTCCAGATCGTCAAGTGTGGCACCGCCTTTGCCATCCAGCGCCCGGAGCCACCTCAAGCCCTGCTTAATTGCAAACTTGCGTACTTCCTTCCATAATTTCAAAACGTCGGCCTGTCCGCATTGTACCGCCGCCGCGATTTCGTTTGTTGCCATCCTGACCCTCCCGTGATAAAATATCGTTGACAAACAGATATTTTTCACAGGCGCTCTCCCCGAAACCGGGGAGAGCTTTTCAAAGCAACAGTTCTCTTGCAATCTCCTTCCGGCGTTGGGCATTCCGGATGCGGCGGCTCTCACCGTCTACCAGCAGCGAAACAGGGCACATCTCCACAATACGATCAAAAATGCGCCTATATTGCATCGTTTCCGGTTTGTCCATTTCCTGTGGCGTTAAGTTCGTGGTCACAATCGTTGGCAAACTTGAGCGACACCGCGCATCAATGACTGCAAAAACCTGCTCTGCTGCATACCCGGTATCGCGTTCAACGCCGAGATCGTCGATAACGAGTAGCTTGTAAGCACTCAGTCGGTCAAGCAAACCTTGTCGATCATTACTGTTTTGCAGCAAATTCAAAAGCCGCGGAAAGCTTGTTACCGCCGTCGGCACACGCTTTTTCAGTAACTCATTTGCGATGCAGCAGGCAAAAAAGCTTTTTCCTGTACCGACAGGACCGCGAAACAAAATGCCGATATTTTCCGCCGCCACCTTGTCCCACTGCTCGACATACTTTTTGCAAATCTTTGTCACCTTTTGATTCGCGCCGTCATCATCGGCAAAGGTAACTTTCCGATACGAGGGATCAACGATAGAATCCTCGATGCGGCGGCGCTCCATCATTGCTTCAAAGGCAGCGGTATCGTTCGCATCGTCCGCGCTGGCTTTCTCCGATTCCGCGCAGTCACAGGCAATACCAACCAGCCTGTCACCCAAGTTTGGAAAGTGGATATTCGTCTGCTTCGGCTTTCTGCACGCACCACAGTAAAGAACGCCGTCCTTTATGTAGTCACCCGGCTTCTCAGCGGAATGCTCCAGCGACTTCTGAACAAGGTTATCAAGCATTGAAAAAGTCCTCCGTTCCGTAGTCCGCAATGGTCTTTACCTTGCTGCGGCTGTCGTTGCGGTTCCACCGTTCCCACTTCTCCGCATTTCGGCAAGCCGCTTTCCAATTTTTCATGGGGGTCTTGCCGACCAGCCAGCCCTTCGACTCGTAAAAGTCGATGAACCCCTGCGGGTCTACCGGCGACTGGCGTTCAAGCACATAGGCTTGAACCTCTGCGAGCGTGGGGGGTGTGAAGCGCTTCGCGCGCGGCGGTGCAGCCGCCTTATTATCCTCAACTACACTACCCTTCCCTGGCCTATACTTACCTGTACTATACTGGGTTGACCGTCGGTTGCCGTCTGGTAAACCATTGGTTGACCACTGGTTGCCGTCACCCAATTCCACCAGTAAATTCTTGTAAATACTCGGCTGATACCGATCCTTGCGAATCTGGTTGTTTATGCTCCAATCCGTAATATGCGCAACCAGCTCATCGTTTAGCAGTGATACGAACCCTTTTGTGACAAGTACCCGTAAGTCATTTTCCACTGCGCCTGTCATCCGCATCACAGTAAAGGCCTCCACAACCCCGTCATCATCCGCAGCCATGCCGAGATCATAGTAGAGCAGTCGCGATGACGGCGGCATCGTCAGGAAACGCGCTGAGTTAATAACAGATTTTGCGAACATCCGACGCTCAGCCATCTTGCCACCCCCGCAAGGTCTCCTGACCGGTCATCTTCAAGAGCGCATCTTCCGCTGCGTGTGAGATTGCTGCGATCTCCCTTGACCTTCTCGACATCGAGCGGATAAAGCGGCGCACCTCTGAAATTTCGCCCGGCAAAAAGTAGCCATGCTCGCAATCAGAGAGAATGAGATGTCCGGCTTTCCGCTCAGATTGGATTTGCCGCCTGACTTCACGTTCCGGCCAGCCGGTAATCTGAACCAGTTCGGAAAGATGCAGGCCGTTTGCACACCCCGTCATCAGCAGGGATGCAATCGAGCCTTGACCGCCAACGGTAGCGGTGTTAAACTGGATGTGGGAAGCGTTGCCCTGCAAAGCATTTTCCCACACTGCCCGCCCTGATGTGTCAGCATCAGGGCGGGCTTTCTTTGCCTTGTTCATCATGTGTCCTCCTTTGTCTGCTGCCGTGCCCACGCCCGGAGGTCATCCACCAGAATGCGAGTACAACCGCCGAGATGGATGATGGGAAACCCGGGCATCTTGGCGAGGCGATAGAGAGTAGGCCTTGACACTCCTAAAAGCTGTGCGGCCTGCGTCATAGTAACGGCCAATGGTTCACATCGTGTCACGAAATTCCCTCCTTTGCCGCAAGTTGCTTGATGATTTCAAAAATTTCCGTTTTTTCATCTGTTGGTAGCTCCCTGCGGAGCTTTCTGGAAAAGCTGCAATCTGCGATACCAAGCGCTTCAGCAATCTGCCAGAGTTTTACCCCATTCCCAGCCGCCATGCGGCGAATGTCAATATTGTGCATTCGTTCACCTCCCGTAAATCAGCAAAAATGTTGTTGACCCTCCTTGCATTTTATAGTATACTGAATTTGCTTAGGGTTGCATAGCCCGTATACAACCCAATTGCGAGTTGTTTTTATATAAGGGAGGGTTTTAAAACCCATGATTTCGTATAGTGATCGAAAAAGGATCATAGGCAGCAGAATAAAAAAAGAGCGAGAAGATTTAGGGCTGAGCAAAAATGAATTACTACCGAAAATATACAAGTCAGAAAAGTCTCATAAAATGCTTACAGCATGGGAAAACGGAGAAAGGCTTCCAGATTTAGATTCTATTGCTCTAATGGCTAATCTGTTCAATTGCGACATTGGTTATTTGCTGGGAGATTATAACGAACGGCACTATATTGCCGCAGATATATGCTATAGGACAGGGCTTTCTGAAAAAGCGGTTGAATCCCTTATACGCATAAATAGTTCAAGTAGTGGAGATGACTATTTGTCTTATATTTGCAAATACATATCTTTCCTATTGGAGCAAAACCTTCTCGTGCATACCATTATTGATGCATCTTCGTGTGTAGATACTGCCCTAGAAATTGAACACTACCAAAATGAGGTATTACCGAAGTTGATTTGCTCGTCCAAATTCGACAAACACTTAGGCACGTTAAAAATAGACGCTTTCGATAGAGATGATGCCGAAAAGATGTATCAATCAACAAGGGTTAGAGATGAAATCAAACGATTGAAAGACATCTACACCGCTAAACACTATTATAGTGAAAAAGGTGCCGCTACTGCCATTTCGGATTTTATTGATTATTTAGAAAAGCAGTACAAAAGTGATACAAAATAAAAAACCGCCCCCGGTGCTGGAACACCGGAAGCGGTTATAGGGGCAGTAAACTTGCAAGGGCCTACTGCCCTCCAATCATAACACGAAATATGGAGGAATTGCAATGCCAAGAAAATCAAATACCAGAGCGGCGCAAGGGTCCGGAAGCATCCGGCAGCGGGCAGACGGCACATGGGAAGCCCGCTTTATCGTGGGGCATGATCCCGGCACTGGAAAGCCGGTCAGAAAGTCCGTTTACGGAAAGACCCAAAAGGAAGTCCGGCAGAAGCTGGCACAGGCTGTGGCGGCGGTGGACAACAAAGCATACCGGGAACCGTGTAAAATGACGCTGGGTGAGTGGCTGGACATCTGGGCTGATACATACCTTGAGGGGGTAAAGCCCCGCACAGTGAAGATTTACCGGGACGATATACGGCTCCACATTAAGCCCTATCTTGCGGCGGTGAAGCTGGGAGAACTGGATACCCACACGGTACAAAAGTATTTTAATACGCTGCTGACCAGCGGAAAGAAAGTGCCCGAAAGAGACAAGGCCGGTAAAATCGTCAAGAAGGACGGAAAAACGGTTTATGAAACGGCTCCGTTGTCCGCAAAGACGGTGAAGAACGTGCATGGTGTCTTGCATGGCGCTCTCCGGCAGGCAGTAATCAACCGATATATCCCACTAAACCCTGCGGATGGAGATTTCTGCAAGCTGCCAAAAGTCCAGAAAGAGGAAATAAAGCCTCTTGATGAAAAACAGATCGCAGACTTCATGAAAGCCATTCAGGGAAACCGCTTTGAGGATGCCTTTCTTGTCACCCTGTTCACCGGCCTGCGGCAAGGGGAATTGTTGGGGCTGACATGGGATTGTGTGGACTTTGATAACGGTATTCTGACGATCAGCAAACAGATGCAGCTTCATCAAGACAAGGACATGAAAGCATACCAGCTTGTTCCTACAAAGAACAGCAAGGCACGGACAATCACGGCGGCACCCTTTGTCATGGAGTGTCTGAAGCATCGGAAGATAGAGCAGGCAAAGGAACGGCTTCTTGCTGGCCCGCTATGGCAGCAAAGCGGCCTTGTGTTTACGGATGCGACCGGGAACCACATCACAAAGCCGACCCTTTACCGGGCATTTAAGAAAGCCGCTGCGTCCATCGGCAGACCGGACGCCCGCTTTCACGATCTGCGGCACAGCTACGCCGTGGCGGCGCTCCGCTCCGGGGACGATATTAAGACCGTGCAGGGGAATTTAGGCCATGCCACAGCCGCTTTTACTCTGGACGTTTACGGCCATGTGACAGACCAAATGAAACAGGACAGCGCAAGCCGCATGGAGCAGTTCATTAAGACTGTTTCCGGCTCCTAAAATGGGGTAAAATTTCTGTAAGGGGTAAAAGATGGGGTAAACGCCTTAAAACAAGCATGATAAAAACCCTGTAACCATTGCGGTTACAGGGTTTCGTTCTGGAGGTGACACCCGGATTTGAACCGGGGAATCAGGGTTTTGCAGACCCTTGCCTTACCACTTGGCTATGTCACCGAAGCCGTATGATTGAGTGCCTATATAGGATACCCTAAAACGCCCCGTTTGTCAAGACAATTTTTATTTTTTCCTGACATCCGAAAAAATATTTTACAAAGGTGTTCAACCGCCTTTCCCGACCTCCGCCCCCCTGTGTCAAACGGCACAAAAAAGTCCCGGCTTTTCACTTTCAATTGAGCGGTGATGCCGCTTTACAGCGGCCAGACCGGGCAGTAAAATAAAAATACGGCAGACTGCCGTTCATGTTGTAAAATCAACCGATGGGAAGGACAGGAGGAGTGTTTATGGTTTCTCAACGGATGCTGCAGCTGGGCACGGCCCGTTCCGTGATCCGGGAGCTGTTTGAATATGGCCGTCAGCGGGCCGCAGAGGTAGGTGCGGAAAACGTATTTGACTTTTCATTGGGAAACCCCAGCGTCCCCGCTCCCGCAGAAGTGAATGATACCGCTATCCGGCTGCTGCGGGAACAGGCAGACACGATTCACTGCTACACCAGCGCCCCCGGCGATCCCGCCGCCAGACAGCGGATTGCTGACTCCTTGAACCGTCGGTTTGGGGAGCAGTATACGGCGGACGAGCTGTACCTCACCGTAGGCGCGGCGGCGTCTCTCTGCTGTGTATTGGGCGGACTGACCTGCCCCGGCGACGAGTACATCCTCTTTGCCCCCTACTTTCCGGAGTACCGGGTGTTTATCGAGGGTGTCAAGGGGAAGGTCAAGGTGATCTCCCCAGAGCTGGAGCACTTTCAAATCGACTTTTCCGCCTTTGAACAGGCAGTCACCTGCCGCACCAAGGGCGTGATCATCAACTCCCCCAACAACCCCTCCGGCGTGGTCTACTCCCGCCAGACGCTGGAAACTCTGGCAGCGATCCTCCGGGCTAAGGAAGCGCTCTACGGCCACCCCATCTATCTGATCTCCGACGAGCCTTACCGGGAGATTGCCTTTCACGGCGTGGAGGTCCCCTGGGTACCGCAGATCTACAAGGACACCATCGTCTGCTACTCCTTTTCCAAGTCCCTTTCCCTCCCTGGCGAGCGGTTGGGCTATGTGTTGGTCCCCAAGCAGGTGACGGACGCTGATGCCGTTTACGCGGCGACGGCAGGTGCAGGCCGCTCTCAGGGATATGTCAATGCCCCCAGCCTGTTTCAGAGGGTGGCGGCGGAATGCTGTGACCTGACAGCGGACATCAGCGTCTATGAACGCAACTGCGCCCTGCTGACCGACGCACTTCGAGAGATGGGCTACCAGGTGGTCCAGCCCGGCGGAGCCTTCTACCTGTTCCCCCGGTCACTGGAACCGGATGACATGGCGTTCAGCGAGCGAGCCAAAAAATTCGACCTGCTGTTGGTCCCCGGCAGCGGCTTCGGTGCTCCCGGCCACTTCCGGATCGCCTATTGCGTCCAGACGGAAATGATCGAACGGGCGCTGCCTCGGTTCAAGGCACTAGCGGACTCCTATCAATGACATAGCAACGGCAAAATACCCCGGCTCATTTGAAAAGAGCCGGGGTATTTTTATCAGGCAGCGATCCCCGTCCCTTCCGAAGAAAGGACGGGGGTCGTTTATTTTGCAGAAAGTCAGCTTAGTAAGCCACACCCCAGTAGATATCAGTGGTGCACTTCTCGCCGCAGACGGGGCAAACGCCCTCAGTGCCGGACTGCTTGAGCGGCATGCAGCGGCTGGAAACACCTGCCAGCTCCTTCATCTTCAGCTCGCACTCCAGCTTGCCGCACCACTTGGTCCGGGCAAAGCCGCCCTTGGTCTCCACCATCTCCTTGACCTCCTGCCAGGAGTTCAGGTCGAAAGTGTTGTCCTCCAGGTTCTTTTCCGCCTGAGCATACAGGTTGTCGTGAACGGCGGTCAGCAGGCTCTGCACCTGGCTTTCCAGCCCGTCCAGAGCGACAAAGCTCTTTTCACCGGTATCACGGCGGGCCAAGCAGCACTGTCCTTTTTCCAGATCGCGAGGACCGATCTCCACACGGACAGGCACGCCCTTCATTTCATACTCGGCGAACTTCCAACCGGGAGAGTTGTCGGAATCGTCCAGCTTCACCCGCAGGCCGGCAGCCTCCAGACGGGTCTTGATCTCAGCGGCTGCTTCCAGCACGCCGGGCTTGTGGGCCGCCACGGGGATCACTACCACCTGAATGGGAGCGATGGCGGGAGGCAGCACCAGACCGTTGTTGTCACCGTGGGTCATAATGACCGCGCCGATGAGCCGGGTGGTGGTGCCCCAGGAGGTCTGGAAGGGATACTGCAGCTTGTTGTCCCGGCCGGTGAAGGTCACGTCGTAGGCCCGGGAGAACTTGTCTCCGAAATAATGGCTGGTGCCGGACTGGAGGGCCTTACGGTCCTTCATCATGCTCTCGATGGTATAGGTGGCCTCAGCGCCGGCAAACTTCTCCTTGTCGGTCTTGCGGCCCTTGACTACCGGCATGGCCAGCGCGTCGCGGCAGAAGTCAGCATAGCAGTTGAGCTGCTGCTCCGTTTCTGCCATAGCCTCCTCGGCGGTCTCGTGGATGGTGTGGCCCTCCTGCCACCAGAATTCCCGGCTGCGCAGGAAGGGGCGGGTGGTCTTTTCCCAGCGGATCACGGAGCACCACTGGTTATAGAGCATGGGGAGCTGGCGGTAGGTCTGGAGCACACTGTGCCAGTGGTCGCAGAACATGGTCTCAGAGGTGGGGCGGAAAGCCAGCCGCTCCTCCAGCTTGTCGCTGCCGCCCATGGTGACCCAAGCCACCTCAGGGGCAAAGCCGTTGACCAGTTCGCCTTCCTTTTTCAGCAGGCTCTCCGGGATCAGCGCGGGCATTGCCACGTTCTCGTGTCCGGTCTTTTTAAACTCCCCGTCCATGATCCGCTGAATGTTTTCCCAGATAGCGTAGCCGTATGGACGCAGGATCATAAATCCCTTCACGCTGGAATAGTCGATCAACTCCGCCTTCTTGCAGATGTCCGTATACCACTGGGCGAAATCGTCCTCCATACTGGTGATCTGTTCCACTTTTTTGTCCTGTGCCATGATTCTTCCCTCAACTTTATTCCAGAATTGGAGGCAAACAGCCTCCTTTGAACTCATAACGTCTTATTTTATCGTCTTTTTCCCCTGTTGTCAACCATTTCACCCCAGGGCCAGTGCAACGATAAAGCCCAGCACCGCACCACAGCACACCTGCATGGGCGTGTGGCCCAGAAACTCCTTCAGCTTCACCTCCGGTGCCTCCTCGCTGTCAAGCATTTCCAGCAGCTCATTGATGGCCTTGGCGTGACGTCCCGCTTCCCGGCGAACGCCCATAGCATCGTGCATGACGATGACGGCCAGGATCACGCACACGGCAAAAACGGGGGAGTCATAGCCGTATTCCAGACCGGAGGTCACCGCCAGTGCAGTCACGGTGGCAGAGTGACCGCTGGGCATCCCGCCGTCCCCTGTAAGCCGCTTCCAGTCGATGGTGCGGTTCACCGCCAGATAGATAAAGAACTTCAGGAGCTGCGCCGTGGCCCAGGCCAACAGCGCGTTCATCAACAGGTGGTTGCTGATAATATCAGAAAGCATAGATACACTCCGATCATGTAGTAGGCGCAGAGACCCGCGCTGTCTCTACTATACACCAGACGTTAAGAAGCTGTCAATTTTTGCCGATTAAAACCTTTGAAATTTGCAAAAATCCCCGCAGCGGCGCAGAAAAAAAGCAGAACGGCCGTGATCCGGCCGCCCTGCGCATATTGGGGGTTCTTTCGGCGTTAGCCCTCCCACTTCCAGTTCCGGACCTCCGGCAGGTCGATGCCGTTGTCCCGGATATACTGGCGGTGCTCCACCAGCTTGTCGTTCATCTTCTGCACCAGATAGGCGCCCCGGTTGCCCAGCTGGGGCAGACGGCGCACGGTGTCGATGACCAGATCGAAGCGGTCAATGTCATTGAGGACCCGCATATCGAAGGGCGTGGTGATGGTGCCCTCCTCCTTGTAGCCCCGGACATGGAGGTTCTTGTTGTGACGGCGGTAGGTCAGCTCATGGATCAGGGTGGGATAGCCGTGATAGGCGAAGATAATAGGCTTATCCTTCGTAAAGAGTGTGTCGTACTCGGAATCAGTCAGGCCGTGAGGATGCTCGGTATGGGGCTGGAGCTTCATCAGGTCCACCACATTCACCACGCGGATCTTCAGCTCCGGCAGCTCCTTCCGCAGAATGCTGACAGCGGCCAGCGTTTCCAAAGTGGGGGTATCGCCGCAGCAGGCCATCACCACATCCGGCTCCTCGCCGGCATCATTGGAGGCCCACTCCCAGATGCCGATGCCTTGGGTGCAGTGCTTGACCGCCTGCTCCATGGTGAGCCACTGGGGGCGGGGATGCTTGCTGGCCACGATGACGTTCACATAGTTCCGACTCTTGATGCAGTGGTCGAAGCAGGAAAGCAGGCAGTTGGCATCGGGGGGCAGATACATCCGCACCACGTCCGCCTTCTTGTTGGCCACATGGTCCAGGAAGCCGGGATCCTGATGGGTAAAGCCGTTGTGGTCCTGCTGCCAGACGTTGGAGGCCAGGATATAGTTCAGAGAAGCGATATCGTGGCGCCAGGGCAGTTCGTTGCACATTTTCAGCCACTTGGCGTGCTGGGAGAACATGGAGTCCACGATGCGGATAAAGGCCTCGTAGCTGTCGAAGAAGCCGTGGCGGCCCGTCAGCAGGTAGCCCTCCAAAAAGCCCTCGCAGAAGTGCTCGGAGAGCATGGAGTCCATGACCCGGCCATCGGGATCCAGATCCTCGTCCACATTGGGGATCTGCTCATCCAGAAAGCGGCGGCCGGTGACCTCAAACACCGCCTGCAAGCGGTTGGAGGCCGTCTCGTCCGGCGCGAAAATGCGGAAGTTCCGGGCGTCCAGATTCAGCTTCATCACGTCCCGGACGTAGGTGCCGAGGACGTACATATCCTGCGCTTCCACCGCGCCGGGAGCCTTCACGTCCACAGCGTAGTCCCGGAAGTCCGGGGTGCGGAGATCCCGCAGCAGCAGGCCGCCGTTGGCATGGGGGTTCGCACCCATGCGGCGGGTCCCGGCAGGCGGGAAGGAGGCGACCAGCTCAACGGGGGTGCCGTCCTCGTTGAACAGCTCCTCCGGCTTGTAGGAGCGAAGCCATGCTTCCAGCTCCGGCAGGTGCTTTTCCGTGTCAGCCCCCATGGAAATGGGTACCTGATGTGCCCGCCAGCTGCCTTCCAGAATGTGACCGTCCACTTCCTTGGGGCCGGTCCAGCCCTTGGGTGTCCGCAGGACGATCATGGGCCAGCGGGGGCGGCTGGCGTCGCCGCTGGTGCGGGCGTATTCCTGGATCCGCTTGATCTCACGGATGGCCCAGTCCACCGTGGCGGCCATCTTCTGATGCATCTCGGCAGGCTCGCTGCCCTCCACGAAGCGAGGCTCCCAGCCGCAGCCCCGGAAGAAGCTCTCCACTTCCTCATGGCTCATGCGGGAGAAGATGGTGGGGTTGGCAATTTTGAAACCGTTCAGGTGCAGGATAGGCAGCACGGCGCCGTCGGTGATGGGGTTCATGAACTTGTTGCCGTGCCAGGAGGTGGCCAACGGGCCGGTCTCGGCCTCGCCGTCGCCCACCACGCAGGCGGCGATCAGGCTGGGGTTGTCCGCCACGGCGCCGAAGGCGTGGGCCAGAGAATAGCCCAGCTCGCCGCCCTCATGGATGGAGCCGGGGGTCTCCGGCGCCACATGGCTGGGGATACCGCCGGGGAAGGAGAACCGCTTGAAGAGCTTCTTCATGCCGTCCTTATCCCGGGTGATATTGGGATAGACCTCCGTGTAGCTGCCGTCCAGCCAGTCCTGTGCCACCATGGCGTTGCCGCCGTGACCGGGGCCGGAAAGGTAGATCATATCCAGATCATCCCGCTTGATGACCCGGTCCAAATGCGTATAGATGAAGTTCTGGCCCGGGCAGGTACCCCAGTGGCCCACGATGGTCTGCTTCAGATCCGCGGCGGTCAAAGGCCGCTCCAGCAGGGGGTTATCCAGCAGATAGAGCTGGCAGGCAGTGAGGTAATTGGATGCGCGCCAATACGCGTCGATCTGCTTCAGCTGTGCGGGCGTCAGAGGCGGTTTTTTAGAAACTCGGGCGCTGCCGCGCGGATTTGCGGTGAGCTTAACAGGCGCTGTTTTCTTTTTTGCAGGCATAGAAGAACCTCCTTCAATTATATTCTGATTTTAGTATACCCTTTATTCGATACATGTCAATGCTAATATCATAAAAACGATTACGCGTTCCGCAAAATTTACAATTAGTACAAAAATTATTCATTTTTCTCAAAGACTTGACGAAGGTGCTATACTGCTCTTATGAACACGTATGAATTGATCCGCTCCCGCCGGAAAACTCTGGCACTGGAGCTGACGCGAGAGGGGCGGCTGATCGTCAGGGCCCCTCTGCGAATCTCCCGGCGGGAGATCGACGCATTTGTAGAAAAACATAAGGACTGGATCGCCCACCATCTGGCGAAGCAGGCCGCCCGCCCCACTCTGCCGCCGCCGGATGCTCCGGAGACTCAGGCACTGAAAACACAGGCACAGGCTATTCTGGCGGAGAAAGTGGCTCACTGGAGTTCCATCATGGAGGTCCACCCCACCGGTCTTCGGATCACCACGGCCAGAAAACGCTACGGGAGCTGCTCCAGCAAAGGCAGTCTGTGCTTTTCCTGCTACCTGATGTGCTGTCCAGAGGAAGCAGTGGAGTTGGTGGTGGTCCATGAACTGTGCCATCTCCGGGAGATGAACCACGGCCCCGGCTTTTACGCGCTGCTGGAGCGATACCTGCCGGACTGGAAGGAGCGGAAAAAGCTGCTGAATTAGAAAAACACGGAAAATGCCATCCAATGCGCAGCAAAAAAGCGGAGGCCAACGGCCTCCGCTTTTTGCATACCTGTATACCTTATAATACGATCACTCGTAATCACTGACCAGGAACATGGGCTTGATGGCCACGACCTCGTCATATTCCTCCTGAGAGA